>Ga0209284_10002334_pt1 | contig 26211 bp, 20 predicted proteins | sample FRY03_FD_187211 | JGI IMG/M metagenome (GOLD analysis project Ga0209284, IMG submission 187211) | Freshwater microbial communities from Lake Fryxell liftoff mats and glacier meltwater in Antarctica - FRY-03 (SPAdes) (version 2) | ecosystem: Environmental > Aquatic > Freshwater > Ice > Glacier...
GTTCATCGTCTCAAGATAATCAACAGTTTTAAGAGTACGAGAAGTAATGACTCAAGAGTTCCAATTATTTGTAAAAGACATATCAAAAAAGCTAAGAAATACTAGTACTATAGTAGTGTTTCTTAGCCTTTTTGCTAGTGAAAATATGAGATTTTAAGGCTATTTTAGGGATGGGTTTTGCAGTGTTTCCTTAAGAATATGTTCTGAATTAGAAAATATTGTGAAAGAATTTTCATTTGAAGTATGCCCAGATCTTGACTTTAATGCTGATTATCAAAATAAGAAATTAAAAAAAAGTAAAATTATAAAATTACTCAGTAAGCTAGATAATTGAGAAAAGAAAACAATTATTAGTCTATTATGAAATCATGCAGATTTTTCATATTTTTTACATTTGTTGAATTCAGAGTTAAATTTATGTTCTAAGAAAATTAAATTTTTAGCTGGGTTAGAACAATTTGAAGTAAATACTATATGAATGTTAGATAGGGGAATTTATATTCAACCATTCGCAATTAATTGAGAATACTGAGATGGTAACATTCCCACTCGACGGATAAATTATAATTTAATCAAACATAATAAGATTAAAAATTATACAAAGTGTACCTTACAAGATTTAATTTATTCTTTATGAGCATATTATATTCTATTAAACTATTTAGTATTTTGATTAGATACAAAATTAAAAATTGAAAAACCTCCATATGATGATCCTACTCAAATAGCTTTATGAAAGGGTTGTATTAAATATGATATTAGTACAAAAGTTTTTGATATTACATTTTGTGTAACTGAAGCAAGATTCCTATATTTTGAAGATGAAATATTAACTGATGCTCAGTATGGTGATTTGAAATACACCATTAATGATTCAAATAACCTACTTAGAGCTATGGACTGACCCCCAATTCCTGTGGAAGAGTGCATATATTGTGTCTATAAGGATTATGAGCCAATGATAGTCTGACATCATCAATCAGACCGAGAAAAACCAATACTACAATATTATAAAAGAAATTATATTAAGATGGTGAAGAAATCATACTAAGTCAATATCCAGAATTTGCATTTGATGATGTCATCATCATAATCGTAGATGATTTTATGTTACTAATTATTTATCTTATGATCTATGAGTCGAGCAGAAAATATGTAATGATGGCAGTAGTTAGTATGATTTGATTGCTATCAACTAATGTGTCTGCACAGAGCGTGGAAGCACAAGCATTGGATGCCAACATCAATACGCAGACATTTACCACCACGTCACTTTCCACTACGACGATCGGTCAGCCCAAATGATGATCCAAAACTACGCATACTGTCAATAAGACCCCTCCAGTCGATATTATTAATGATGGACTGACTGTAGGGATGAAGACTGATTACTCGAGTGATACTCCACCGTTTGCTGGTTGTATACAGAAGTTATTTCGTATCAGTGGATATTATTCTCCGCTACCAAGCCAAAATGTCTATACTCGTGATACCTATGAGGCAGAACTCAGACTCAATGGTCGTGGAGTAAACGGAGCATCATGAGCCCCAGTGTATAATGGTATGGTAGCAGCACCCAAAAGTTATGCATTTGGTACGGTGATTGTGATCCCAGGACTAGGAGTCGGAGAAGTCAAAGATAGAGGAGGAGCGATCGTTGCTAATGAGTGATATGATCGTATTGATATTTGGTTGGGTCATGGTGATGCTGGTATCCATCGTGCCAAATCGATCGGTATGAGACGAGCTGTAGGGCGATCATGTCCAGAAGCTGCTACTGCTCAGATTGGATTTAATACCAGTGTAATACCTCATTATGCTGACTTTACCCGTGTGGCGTTTTGGTCGATTGATCAGTATATCGGTAGATCATGACCACTTGTAACTATGCTACAGTCATATCTGACCCAACTTGGATATTTATCGATTGATACGATCCCTAGTGTATATAACGAGCAAATGCGTCAACTTATGTGTCGCTTTCAACAAAATCAACTCTGACTCAATGGTGATGAAGATTATTGTGGCAACTTTGGACCGAAGACTCGTGCTCAACTCAAACAGCTCCTCACCAAAGCAAAATTATTACCTGCAAGCAACTCAATATACCAACTTACTAACTCTGAGAGTATTACAAGTCTATTTACTCGTTCCAATACTCGTCCAGCACGGAACTATCAAGTAGAACTTACTTTAGTCAATACTTCTGCATCGCCTACTTCTATGCCCAAGGTTAAGCTAGTGGATACTTCTAAGACCACTACAGCTTCAATTAAGATTGATTTCACTGCTACTTCTACTACGTTTACTGAAGCAATGGAATTATGACTGGAGTCTGACCAAGTAGTAGTACTACAAAAAATATTGATGAAGGAGTGATTATTTGATCATAGAATTACTTGATACTTTGGTCCGATTACACAAGCTGCTCTTACACAATATCAGCTTAAGTATGGATTGATTGATAGTGTATACCATCTCGCAGCATGACATATCTGACCTGCGACTCGTACTCATCTCAACCGTAAACAAGTCGTCAAACGCATCATCAAGCCTCTGGATCAATAGAAACTTGACTATTGATCCAACATTAATATAAGTCAGAACATATTTTATTATTTATATACTATAGATGAAACGTTTAGGAATTTTTGTGATGTTGTGTGCTGTACTTGTACTTGCAGGATGTGGACAGACTACCGATACACCAACTCAAGCATCATCTCCAGCGATAGACCAGCTCGCAAGCTGTTTGACTGCAAACGGTGCAACATTTTACGGGACAGAACGATGCCAACATTGTAAAGACCAGAAGAAACTATTTGGTGACGCAGTAGCCAAAGTAAACTTTGTCGATTGTGATAAGAATGCTCCTGCATGTACTGCAGCATGAGTTCAGTGATACCCAACATGGGTATTTGCTGATGGTACAGAACTTGTAGGTACTCAAAGCCTTGAGGCTCTCGCTGATAAAGCTGGTTGTGAATTTGCTCCAGAAGCTCTTGTACCAAGTTGAGATCAAAATGCTCAAGTTATGACTCAATAGTAAATATATTTTTTTTCAACAATCAAAAAATCACACTCAGAAGTGTGATTTTTTTGATATGAAAATGAATTGAACTTCCAGTCTAGTCAGACTAATTACTATACAATGTATAGGTCAATGTTCAAGTATAAGCACCCACTGCTTGATATGCTGGGATGATAAGTTGCATCTGGGGAAGTACACCATATTGTCCAATAATACCAAGGTTGACAGCATTATCTCTTTTAATAAGTTGTCTTGGAGCGTCAAGAGATTGAAACGCTGACATCGCAGCATTAATAATCACGGCTGTATTAGCATTACCAGCAAGAAGAGTAATACCTGCACTTCCTTGAGAAGCAGTTTTTACATATACATTACCACTGCCAAGTTTGGCAGTACCAGGACCACTAAGATCAGCAGAAAGTTGTAATGTAGTATAGTATCATGCATCATTACCTCTAAGATCGTCCACATAAAAATATCCTCCAGATCACACAAATGCACCACTCACCGTTTGAGCAGCAGAGCTAACAGCAAAACTACCAAAATTAAAGTCTCCGGTACTACCGATACACAAATTACCCGGTAAAATACTTACTTGTACTGTAGTAGTGGTAAAACAATTAGTACCGGTACCGATACAACCTGTACCTGCAAATGTTTGATTACTAACAAATCATAATATCGCGAAACTTGCACACGCTAATCCTGTCATCATTAATTTTTTCATTGTGTGGAATTAGTAATAAATTTATAAGCTAACGATAAATTATATCTATAATATTTATATTTTTCAAATATATCCTATACTTTTTTATTGAGTAAATATATGAATGAAATAAGTATTTTGAATGAGAAGAATCACCACTTAAGGAAACGCTGAATAACCACCTAAGTTGATCTTGATAATAAAGTTTACTATTCTATATTAAAGTTATTATGCCCTTTGGGTACAACTTTGTATGCCCTAAAGGATTAGCTTCGCGTCTTAGAAGCGTTCACCAAAGATACTAGCTTCGCATCGTCCTCGAGGACTATCGTGCCATGTCAACAGCGAACACATGATAGCAAACCTTCTACGATGCCCGGATGGGTACACCTGATGTAGTAGATTACAATGATTTTAGAGTAAGTCGTGAGGTTTTGCTTGTTTCCTTAAAGAATAGCTACCTAATTATATCCAGCAACAATATATTGGATCAATCTTACAATCGTGTAACTAAATGTCACAATCACCAGTCCAATCAGAGCATTTTTGATATTTGCTTTGGCTTTGGATGCCTCCGCCATCTGTCATCAAGCCATAATAAACTGTACTCAAGACACCACAAGTACTAAAGTCACCACTGACCCGATCAACATGGTTCCAGTCAGAAATAGATCTTGTACCACAAAATCTGCCCTATTTGCATTGGCTGCATCATATCAGGGTTTACATGCTCATTTGATACATAGCATATTATTGATATCAAGCTTACAAGTATTAGTTTTGATCGCTTCTGCACTACAGACGGTGGCCATATTTATTATATATCAATAAATAGTATATCTGGCTTCTATTATAATCCGTATCGCTTATATTTGCAAATAATTACAAATCTGTATTGCATTAGTCAAGTAATTTGCTATAGTTGCAAAGAATTTATTTTTTCAGTTTTTCACTATTATGAAACAAATTATTGCTCTTATTGCTCTTATTGCTCTTGCTGGTTGTAATCACAAAACACCTGATACTACAGTTGTAGACATCGATACTAGAACTTCTCCATCTGACACAATCGTTGTAGAAGATACGACTCCAGATACTACTATCAATAATGAAACTATTGTCGTAAAACCTGCGATGGAACCTGCGATGGAAAGAACAACTACAACTACCGAAACAATAGTAACTAATGACGCGATGGTTCAATAATTGTACTAATTTCTTCTAAGCCTATCTTGATGGTAGGTTTTTTTGATGAGTAAAATATCTGACTGCTGTCATTTTATTACACTATAATGTGAGTTGACCTTGCAATAATGCTTGTTTTGGGTATTTTGGAGACATTGATTACTGACACATTATTTAACTTATTATAGCCTGACATATGTCCACATTTCCTCTCGAAACCATCGTCTCACGAGCCAAACGTAAATGATTTGTCTATCCCAACTCTGACATCTACGGATGACTTGCCAATGCATGGGATTATGGTCCATATGGATCGCTACTCAAGAAAAACATCTCTGATCTCTGGATCAAGCATTTTACCACTGACAGAGATGATGTGATCTATATGGATACAGCGATCATCGCTCATCCTACCACATGGGTCGCAAGCTGACATGTATGATCGTTTGCTGATGCACTGATTGATGATAAAGTCACAGGTCAGAGATTTCGTGCTGATAAGATTATTGAGGCTAAGATTGAACAAGACAAATATAAGATAAAAGAAACTATTGTGAAAAATGGTTTCTTTAACTCAACAAAGAATACTTTAGATGAAATACATGAAGCATATAAAGAAGCTCTAGATTATACTAGACAAAAATGAAATAATAAATCATCAGATGACATACTAATACAACGAGATGAAGCACTTAAATCAGAACTATGAAAAGGCTTCTCAAAAGATAATATTGAGAAAATACTATTAGATAATTTACAACAAAAATACTGATTTGAAAATCTCTCTCCTGAATCACGATGAAATGAATGAATGCACAAGTTTATCATCAATGAAATACCTAACAATCCCGATACAGGCAAACCTGCTGACTGGACTGAGTGTAGAAATTTCAACCTGATGTTGGATACACATCTATGACCTGTCGCAGATGATGCCAACAAAGTCTATATGAGACCTGAGACTTGCCAATCACTATTTACTGACTTCAAGATGGTGACTGATACGACTCGTAGCCGTATTCCGTTTGGGCTTGCACAGATCGGTAAGGCGTTTCGTAACGAGATCACACCATGACAGTTCTTATTCCGTACGAGAGAGTTTGAGCAGATGGAGATCGAGTATTTTGTACCTGCGGATGCAGATGAAGCGATGAAATTTTTCGATCAGTGGAAAGCTGACTCTTGGGAGTATTGGACAGAAGTACTGGGGATCAATCCTGAGCATCTCAGATTCAAAGATCATGATAAGCTTGCACATTATGCAGCTGCAGCAACTGATGTCGAATACGCTTTCCCCCGGGGCTTCGGAGAAGTGCAATGAGTGCACAACAGAACTGATTTTGATCTTCAACAACATCAAAAGCACAGTGGTCAGAGCATGCAATATATCGATCCCAAGTCATGAGCAAGGTATGTCCCACGATGTATCGAGGCTTCACGATGACTCGGTAGACAGATGATGGTAGCGATGCTTGAGTTCTATGACGAAGAGATCCTTCCTTCTCCTGCGGGAGAAGGTGGCGAAGCCGGATGAGGGGAAAATAAAAGAATCGTCGTCAGATTTCCGTTTCATCTTGCACCAGTCAAGTTTGCGGTATTGCCACTACTGGAAAAGTCTGACGAAATGGTAGAAGTCGCACGTAAACTCCAGAAACTCCTACGTCAAGCATGATATGTCTGTGAATATGATGGAAGCGGAGGTATTGGTAAGAGATATCGTAGACAAGACGAGATCGGTACGCCATACTGTATCACAATCGATCATCAGACACTCGAAGATGGCACATACACCGTCAGAGATCGCGACACCATGGAACAGCTTGGTGAAGAGGGCAGGATGACAGTCGAACAGATCGCAATGTTGGAATATGGACTTGAATCTGACTGCGATTGTGAGGATTGTCAGTATGGTGAAGATTGTGATTATTAATATTTATAAAGACTAAATTCATGTACCAATCACATAGTGCTCACGAACGAAAGAATCACTTTAATCTTCCATCAGATTATAAGATTGATTGAATGTTGGGTTTTTGAACGTATGATAAGCAAAAAATATTCCCAATATTTGAATCTATTTTACAAAAACTCGATATTGAATATCACGTTATAGAGCATGATTGATTTCTTTCTGAAATAAAAGCTTATTATATTAATAATAAAATATACTGGTTTTGAGTATTCTATTGATGTACCATTATCAACGAGATAACACATCTTGCTTGTATGTTTTGATCGTCTAAGAATATTCTGGCTGGTTACTGTTGAGGACTTAACAAAGAGCTTAATAATTGTGATATTATTGTTCCAACATACAGTTATTCTACAGAAACAGCATGCTCAATCTATAATCGTAGTTGAAATCCACACCAAATTCCAGACGCTCTTTCAAGTAAAAATCTACTCGCGGCTCTACCTACAAACCATTGAAATAAAGTCTATCATAAACCTACCACAACCTGTCAAGCAATGCTATGAGAAACACGAGACGATGTGACACAATGGAATGATGAATGATATTGGTGAGTAGAAATGGAATCTGCATCACTATTTGCAGTATCTAATCATTTTAACGTTCCATCAAGTGCAATGCTTATCGTTGGAGATAATTTGATCAAAGAAGAAACGATTCTCCACAAAAACTATATTAATGAACAAGAAAGAAGAACTCTTATAAGAGAGCAATTGATAGAAACAGCAATAATATACCTTCTTCAATAATTAAAACTATCAATTAACTTCTATAGTCGTACACATGATACTTGAAATTAGTCGTTTATATATTTGATCAACCAAATCAGGCGATGATATCTGTTTGGTCAGCAACCAAATTTTAACCAAGGATAAAGAATGATTTGAAGAATATACAAGATATTATTTCTATATCAAAAATATTTCTGATCAGATTATGTGAGTATTTGTGTTAGATCGAAATATCGCAAATGACTGAGATAAGTACTTTGATGTGGGTTGGATAGAAATTTATGAAAAGTTTAGAAAACAATGAATAGCAAGTTCAGTTTATCGTCATATCAATCAAGAACTTATCAAACAGACTTGATATCATCTTTATTCTGATAGAACAAAATTATCGCCTGAAGCGAAAGGATTGCGAAACTATCTGTATGAAAACTGAGACGCAGAACTCGTGTGAAAGTTTCCTACTGGTAAAGATAACAAAGAAATTCCCATATATCATATGAAATAATTTACTCACTAATAAATATTATGGATAGTAATAATCTACCTTCAGTATCTGATCTACAGAAATATTCAAAATTCTTCGCTGAGATCGTGCAACAATGCTCTCAACAAGATACATATTATCAATGACATGAGGCATTTGTGTTGCCTGACCAAAATCCAATAATTTATGGAGCAGAAGGTTGTTATTATGTGCATCAGCGGTTAAGAGACGTTGATTTGTACTTCTACGATGGATGAAGTGGTGATATGATATGTATTGTATTTCACACCAAAGGTATTTTAATCAAGTTATTTGATCATGAGTGGGCTTGGTCACAAGGGGATTTTGAAGCTGATGTCGAATTGATATATGCTCAACTACCCGAATACTTGCATGAAAGTCTGAGTAAATCACTATTAGATATTGATAATACGTCATACTGTATCCGAAAAGAAATAGACTCAAAAAAACGAAATGATATAAAAGTTACAGAATTGGACGTCTTTAGCGATAAAGACTATAATAATATTCATAAAGATCTATGGAATAATTCTGTGCCAACTAGTGTAGAATGAATACTGACGATGATTCAATCAATGTTTGATACTTCATTACCTATCGAATTATTGCAACAATGATTAGATATATGATCGTTAAGTGAATCGCACAAACTACTAATTACTGATCTTGTACAAGTACAAACTACTGATTTAATCACTTGAAATACTTCGATGAACTACCAAATCCACACTATCCACTGAATGACTTGTATCTTGTATGATATGCCTCATGCGACATCGGTGACGACACAGCTGTTTGTCAAAGCAGGAAGTATCTATGAGACCGAATCCACCAATGGAATCTCACATTTCTTGGAGCATATGTTTTTCAAGGGATGAGTCAGATATCCAACTAGTCAAGATGTATCACGCGTGATCGATGAGATCGGATGAGAGCATAATGCATACACGAGCGACGATATGGCGAGTTATTACATCAAGACTTCGCCGGAGTCGGTAGAGCTTGCGATGGATGTGTTGTCGGATATGATTATCAATTCGCAGTTTCCTGCTGATGAGCTTGCGACTGAGCAATGAGTCGTCTGCCAAGAGATCAAGATGATCGAAGATAATCCTGCGAGATGGGTCGGATCGCTATGGAGAAAGCGGTATTATGGAGATAATCCTTATGGTAGACCAGTGATCGGTACCGAAGATAATGTGCGTAGTTTTACTCAACAGATGATGTTCGATCATCGCGATGAGCTATATACAACAAATAATATGGTATTGGTCGTATGTGGTAAATTATGACATCTGACTGATATCGAGTCGATGATTGCTAAATACTTTGTCGGGATGCAGACAGGAACTGGATGAGTCAAGCCTGATCGTAACATGATCACTAGACCGGCTCAGAAACTATGAAATTATACCAAAGGCACGGAACAAAATCATATGATCATCACGATGCCTGGGTATAAATACGGCAGTCCAGAATTTTATGCAGCCAACTTATTGGGTACGATCATGTGAGGCAATACTTCATCGAGATTTTGGCAGCTCTTACGTGAGAAGCACGGCTTATGTTATTATGCACAAGCGAGTCATAGTGGTGATGGGGATGAGGGAGTGTTTATGATACGTGCAGGGCTACGTAAAGATAATTTTAACGAGACACTGGAGATGATCCGCACGGAGCTCAACTCGATTGCTGCTGGCTCGATAATCTCTCAGACTGAGCTCGACCAGGCCAAATGATACAGGATCGGTACTTTGCAGATGTGACTTGAGACGAGTAGTGATGTGGCAGAGTGGATCTGAAGTGATTATCTGCTCTATGGACATATCGATACGATCGAAGACATCATCGAAGCATACAAGTCGGTCACTCGAGAGCAGATCCAACAAATCAGTCAGAAACTCACTTGGGACAACTGGTATACGTATTATATTGAGTAATAATTTCATCTGACTTTATATTTGACTATTGTGTGATTTTGATTATAATCAAGATAGTTTTTTAGCATTAAATGAATTATAATGACACTTGGTATGCCTAGTTATATTAGAGATACTCAATCTTACCCACAAAAACTAGAAGAAATCAATAAAAGATATATTCCTGAAGAAGTAACAGTGCCGTTTAACGTTGTGTATGATTCTCAAGGACAACGATTTATTAATAATGAATCAATCTTCACCGCAGTGATTAATAACAAACATGGTATAAAAATTAGACATATGCAAGTTGATTTGCGCAAAAAAACAAAAGTTAACATTGCTCAATATAAAGATGAAATCGTTATACAGGTTGATGATAATTTATATGTTAAGAAATCATGATCTATAAAAATAGAATGGATTGATCCATGAGAAGAATATTCTCAACTTCAAGTGAACGACAAAGTATTTAAAGAAACATGAAAACTATATGCAGTGTGGTGAAAGTATGAAAATTGCGACCTAATAAATACTAAAGTCCTAATTGGAGATGAAATATATAATTGTGATACATATGTAACATTATGATCATCTCGTAATATTATTATTAATGGTATTAAAATTAACTCGTTACGAGTGAATTGAGAATGAGTAGAATATCAATTTAATAAAGAATCAAAAACTATCACAAAATCATCTGACTTTAAATCTGATGATTATAATAGAATCGAAACTGATGATAAAAGATTAATTTCAATGACAAGAAGTGGTGATAATTTTTTGATTACGGAAACTGATCAATTATGAAATAAAAAAGAACGAAATAAAAAGATTAATAATCTACCATCAGATATTCCCAAATTAGCAAAAAATTGAAATACCGTATTAGTATATAGCGATAAAGAAATTGTAATTAATGATGATGAGTTTAAACTTAATAATTTTGGTTGACGTTCAATTCAGCAAGTCAAAACAAGTCCTGATGGTAAAAGATTAATTATTATAAGTAAAAACTATCGAACCAAAGAAGTATTTCTGTCAGTAGCAAATAGACAGACATCGCAGGATGATAATGAGCAAAATTTATTTTGAATTATTAAAGAAGTTAAATTAGAAAAAAATGATACAGGGCAAATTGCCATATCAAATAATTGAGACATTGGGTACGTGTCTAATATACAAAAAAAACTATTTATAAATGAAGAAATGATTGATATCGAAATATCAACGGATGTAAGTCGTGTTCTTGAATTTGATTTTATCGATGAAGGAAAACTGAATATCAAATATATTAATGAGAACGATGTCACTAAACATTACCATTTTCCTTGCCATGACGCACTTAATGAAGTTGATCATGCTCAAAAAGTTTTGCAAGATCAAGAAGAAACTAATCGTAAATTGATAGGTAAAATTAATGATAGTGATATTAATACTCCTGAAGAGTTTGAGAAATTGCAAGATATGGCCAAAAAATTCGCTGATATCGTAAAATACGATCTAGAGCTTGATAGAGAACTAGCTCAACTTAAATTAGAAAATATAGATTTGAAAAAACAAAATGAAGAATTAATAATTCAACAAAAGGCAGATCATTGAAAACTTAATGTATTAGTAGCAAAATTAACCCATGCAATAAAATCTATCAATAAATCATTTTGAAGACAAGTTATTAGTGATGCTCAAAAATTAGAATTAGAACAAGTGGCTAAAGAATTACAAACAATTCTTCTTTCAAAGTCAAATAAATAATTCATCAAACAAAAAAATCTCTTCTAAGAGATTTTAAACTTACCGAAGATGGGACTCGAACCCACACACCTTACGGCACCCGCTCCTAAGGCGGGCGTGTCTACCATTCCACCACCTCGGCTTAACTATTTGCATGATATCGTATGATACGATGAATGTACTATAGCAAAATACCCTAGCAATGCAAGATCAAACTTGCTTTTGAGATCCAAATCACTACAGTTTTGCATTGTTATTATTTTGTAGAACATTGTATGCCCACTAACGACACAGTCAATTTTGAAGATGGAGGAGGATTTATGGATGATTTTTTGGGAGGAATGGGATTTGATGAGTCCCCAGCTCCCAAACCAACACCCAAAACAGAAACAGCAGAACCTGCTCCAGCCGAGTCAGAATCATCTGATATCGCAGATGCTATCAGGATCAAAACCGGATATGATATTGAGGAAGTCAAAGGCACAATAGATGCTGTGGTACTCAAAAAGGCTGACTCAGTCCAGCGTGAGTCTACACGTCGTGGTGGTCCAGTATGAGCTCAGAGACGTAATTCTAGTAGATCAACTTGACCTTCCTGACCTAAAAATAATATTAGAGTAGAAGAAGGGAGTCTTTCGCAAAGATCTCGTACTAAATCGGAGCAAGCTGATGCTCCAGCGAAGAAATTTAGCTATGTTGCAAGTACAAATCCTCAACGTGGATGAGCACGCAGTGGTGGTCGCAGTACCTGATATCGCGGAAGAAACACAGGTCCTACTACTCCTACACCCAAGACCAAAGCTGCTCCTACCGTGGATGATTATAAGATTTCAAGTACTTTGACTCTCAAAGAAGAAGTCACACTCGCAGATCAAGTGACTGTCAAAGAATTTAGTGAAAAGTTATGAGTACCAGTAGGAGAGCTCATCAAAAAATTCATCTCTAATAAGATGATGTTATCTCTCAACTCGAGTATTGATTTTGATACTGCATCGTTGATTGCAGAAGAATTTGGCATCAAAGTCAATAAGCAAAAAGCAAAGGCTGATGTACAAGATGTATTGGAGGGAAATCTGGCATCGATCTTAGAAGCAGACAAAACAAGTGAATTTAGACAAGACAGACCACCGATCGTCACGGTGATGGGACACGTCGATCACGGTAAGACGACACTGCTGGATTATATCCGCAGTACTCAGATCACCAGCAAAGAACAATGAGGTATCACTCAAAGCATCGGAGGAAGTCAGGTCACTAAAAATCATAAAAAAATCACGTTTATCGATACGCCAGGTCACGAACTTTTCACGTCTCTGAGAGCAAGAGGTAGTAAGATCACTGATATTGTCGTCATCGTAATCGCAGCAGATGATGGTGTCAAACAACAAACCATTGAAGCCATCAACCACGCCAAAGCTGGTAACGCACCGATCATCATTGCCATCACTAAGATCGACAAGGGGATTGACAACACTGATAAGATCAAAACTCAAATCTCTGAACATGGGCTGACTCCAGAAGATTGGGGTGGAGATGTGCCGCTGATCAAAGTATCAGGCCATACTGGTGAATGAGTCGATGGTTTGCTGGAGTCTATCTTGTTGTATGCAGAGCTTGCAGAGCTTGCCTGTGATCCACATCGTATGGGAGTAGGTGTAGTGCTTGAAGCACATAAGGATACGCAGAAATGAGTGATCACCAATATGATCGTGATGACTGGTACAATCAGTGTTTGAGATCATCTTTGGATCCACAACACATCTGGTAGAGTCAAAAAGATGTACGATCGGAAAGGTAAGGAACTCAAAAAAGCAGTGGGTGGAGATCCAATCATGTTGCTAGGTATGCAAGAAGTGCCAGAACCTGGTAGATTGGTGGAAGAGGTCAAGTCTGACAAGATCGCTCGTGAGCGTATTGCTCGTGTGGTTGAACTTGCATCAGAAAACGAGACTCAATCACTCGCAGCTACTCTTCTCACTAGAATCAACCAGTGAGACAAAACAATGATCAATCTTGTACTTAGAGCAGATAGCTGGGGAAGTCTGGAGGCACTCAAATATAGTATCGCTGGTATCCCAATGCCAGAAAACATCGAACTTAGAATTGTCCATAGCGATATCGGTAATTTTTCTGAGTCAGATCTGGATCTTGCACGTGCATCAGAGTCTCTCATGATAGGATTTAACAACACGATCACTGCAGACCTCAAGAAGAAGTCAGAACAACACAAACTCGTCCTCAAGTCATTTGATATTATTTATGAAATTACCGATTATCTGGAAGAATTTGCCAAAGGTAAAGTAATCGTAGAGCTTGTTGAAACATATATTGGTAAGCTTGAGACGTTGGGTATCTTCTATCGTAAAGGTAGCGATACGATCATGGGAGGTAAAGTGATCGATGGCGAGATCCGTAATGGTGCGCACTTCAGAATCACCAAGAGCGAAGATGAGATCCGGTCTGGTAAAGTCACATCACTACAAAAAGAACAAAACTCAGTCGATAAGCTGGGTACTGGACATGAATGTGGTCTTAAAGTCAAAATAAGCAAAAAAATTGAAGTTGGTGATGTGTTGGAGTTATTTGTGATGGAGTAGGAAGATTTCAAAAGATAAATGGAAGATCTGAAAAAATCAAAAAGAGAGAACAAATCGAAGATACTGCTGTAAGGACGTGCTTTTGGCACGTTTTTGATAAAAATCTATTGAGTATTTGACAAATGAGAGAGAGAGTTATAATTGAATATTATTTATATTCTTAATCTGCTTTCTCATGCTTGAAACATTATCTCATTCATCTGATCAAGAACAACAACCCAAAACAAAAATTGAAACGAAAAAAGACCCTAATGGATTTGTCGGTAAAAATGTCTATGAAATTCGTCAAAAGATTGAAAAAATGAAAAAACCTGAAGCTCAAGAATTTTTTGATTTCTGGTGGTTAGTGACGCAAAATAAAAATGGTAAAAGAAAAATTGATATGAAAGTATGATGAGGTACTTTTGAAATTGATCATCAATCTGGCAAAATGAAATATATTGAAAGTATATCTGATATGAGTGAACATACAGAATCTAGCTATCAGACATTTAACTGAAACACACTAACGATTATGATTAATGTAGAATGAGATCTCAATATTGATGATGAGAGTTATCCGATTGATACAAAAAAATTCCCAAAGTGGAAAGAAGATTTTGCTACAGATTATGCTGAAGAAAAAGATCCATCTTGAGAACATATTCAAATACCTCGTTATGATCATACACTCAATAATAATGATACCAAAATCCAACTCAGTCCTAATGGTCGTATCATCTTACAAACTAAAAGTTATATTGAAAATGGTATGTACACTAAAAATGATAATCGATCCGATCCGATACTAATTGATTGAAAAAGAGCGGTGGACTTTATTAGTGCGTTGAAAGACAAATTTCTTGAGAGATTTGTAAATAGAGAGAATAAATTAATTACAGATAATGAACTTAATTATATATTAGATCGTCAGTAAAATTGTATATTACCTAATCTTTCTCCGCTTTTTCCAATCTGATCAATAGACATGCTCGACTAATCTCCAAAACTTTGGTCCATGGTTCATCTCTTGCAGATGACAGAGCTCATGCACCACGATGTAATCTGCCATCTCGGAAGGCAAAAATATCAGCTTATAATTGAAGTTAAGATTTCATCTGCTGCTACATGATCACCGCTTAGATCTTAAGGATTTGACGGTGATTTTTTGATAGTTTCGTCATTGTGAAGAGTTTCGTTGCTCGACTTTTTGTGTAATAAATTGGAGAGCTGACTCACGATGAGTTTCAAAATGCTCACGTGAGTGATCACTCAGATCGGGATGACCAGCTAGGATGGAGTCAGTTTTGTGCTTCATGTGTCTCTCGATCCGAGATTGATGATGAGTCAGAAATTGTTCGATTGTATCTGCCGTGTAAAGTTTTTGTAATTTGTGAGGTACTACCACCTCGAGATGATATCATGGCAAAATCCTAAGTCCCATTTTGCTCGCTTTGCTGCTGATCCTGAGGGTGTATTCAGTAGAATGATGTGTATGTTTGTTTGTCATCGAGTACAATATACTGTTTTATCATACGTGTTCAAATTATGCTGAGCGATTATCTTGCAAACTCAATACATTTGTGTTAAATCATCGTATGAAACATCGCAAACTTATCCTACCGTTGATATGATATCAGCAGTTCTGACTATGGTCGGTGTTTGTGTTGACGATCTGACTTATTATCGTCAACTGGTGAGTGGTACTGTGATGGATGAATCTACCGATACTTGATACTGTTGTATGATCTTGATCGACGACAGCCACATTACCATTGATCTCGGATGTGATTGAGGAGATGATTACTCCGCCGATTGAGATATGAATGATTGAGATCTATTCTTGACAAATCCATGATCTTGTATCACAGACCACATCGCTGGATGAGCTACATCACGATATCAGACAGCTTATCGTGGCACAGATTGTAGGATATTGATTTACATGATGGCAGACTCATCCGTATGTATGAGACATAGATGGTATGATGTACTCGATCGGTACTGGTGAGTTTGCATTACGCTATGCAGTAGAGTCTCGTGATGAGCTGGATCTGTATCTGGATGATATTCTGGAGCAGTACCGTAGCTTACCACTTGATCCATCTCTTAGAGAGGACATTAAAACCAAAGATATCACCATAAAGGCGAAAAAACGACGTGATCGGTCAGATATCAATCTTTTTACACAAGCAACAGATTTGAACGACTTATGATATGAGATCGTTTCACATCGTACCAGGGTAAACCAAGATAATGATAATCGTAGGTATAATATTATGACTGCATTTGCCAAGATGGGTAACGTACTAGTACTTAACCCTTGACAGAAAGTGAGTTTTCTCAACGATATTGACTTTGATGATTGACCTAAGCTCAATTATAAATATGGTCTTTCGATCATCGGTGATGAAGAGATAATGGATTATGGTGGTGGTATCTGCGGTAGTAGTACGGCGTTATATCAAGGTATTCTGACTAATACTGCGTTGGATATTACCAAACAACGTAATCACACAAGATGGTACGGTGATCTATATCCTGCAGTCATCAACGGAGAGATGATTACTACTCCGTGATTAGATAGTGCATTGTATGGACCGATCTTGGATTTACACTTCACTAATACGCGTGACTATCCTATCATTATTGTAGCTAACTATGATGGCACAGTATGAGGTACCGAAGAAGTATTTAGTCTTGGTCGTGCGCAAGATCGTGGTAGTTTTGAGTTTGTATCGAGTCGTAAGACGAGCACTGTCGACTCCAACGGTGATACACTACGTGGATGATGTTATACCTGGACGGTCAACGGTGAACAAAGAACAAGTTGTTATAAAAAAGTGGAGTAAATTGACTTTAGATTCATCACAGTATTACTATGATATAAGCATGATATTGGACTCACTCATTACATACCGAAATCAGTATCCCCAGCTATGATTACCACGTAGTCGCGAGGAGTTTGCTCGTCATCAAGTCAATATATATGAGACACTCTTCGAGTCAGAATATATCAATCTTCTTGCCACCAAATCCGACTGTAGCTGCATCTTGCGCACTTGAGGCACTTCGTCGCTTTCACATAAGTTATTACCAACATCTCGTCATAGATTCAAACAAAATGACCGTGCGGTATCCAAGTCTCTATTAATGGACGTGATTGCGGATCAGTGACGACTGTTTGTTCCGAAGCTCATTACGGATAAAATGGTGTTTCTGTGTGGTGATATGTTCGAGGATAGCAATCCTCCTGTGAGGTATGTCTCCAATGCATTGGTCAATGAGAAATGACGAATCGGTGAGCGAGTCAGTCCAGTTCCTCAAGATATATTTGATGGAAAGGGAATTGCTGACCCGATCGAGAAGTTGCGTGCTATTGCTCGTTGCTATGAAGGTAAATCTCCAGTAGTGATATCATGAATACCCAGTGTTGTGATTCAGTTCGCTCAAGTGCGAAAAGAGATATACTCACTGCCATTGACCCCACAAATCGTGATCGTATGATGATGTAGAGTGCAACCTTATGTGAGTCAGCTTAGAGAGTTATTTGGTAGGAGTTGTACCATCATTCCATATTACAACGCGACTGAGTGAAGCTTTGCCTATCAACCTAAACATTTACGAGATACTGATGATTTTGATACTCTTGAACTGATGACTGATCATGGAGTATACTATGAATTTGTAGAACATATCTCTGATCAGAATCAGATCATCTCGATCGATGAGATCGAACCAAATATATGATATAGACTCATCATCTCGACTTTCGATGGACTGTGTCGTTATCAGATTGGTGATGTAATCGAGTTTAGCGATGTCAATAGACTCTACTTTCGTATTACAGGACGTACTAGCGAATACATTGACGTCGCTAACGAGCACTGTCAGATCGAACATGTAAAAGTTGCAATGCAACCATTACTTGAACAATATATCATCAGACGCTATAGTGTATATCCTCTCCAGTGAACCGATCAGATCTGGTACTATCAGATTGTGTGCGAGACAGATGATATGATCGATGAGGTTGACTTTGTTGCCAGATTTGATGAGTGATTGTGCGTTGCATTACACAATTATTCTGCCAAACGCAAAGGTGGTACTTTATGACTACCACAGCTAACTATCGTACCTTCATGAAGTTTTGACCACATCATCCACCAACGCAACATCGACACACACTCTGGTCAGAGTAAACTCATGACCCTATATCCTACACCAGATAACCCAGTTGCTCACTATCTCTCATCTTCAATCACATAACCATCTATCCATGAACAACAAAGTCTGACTGATTATCCTTGACGGTCGATGACTAACTGAAGACAATACTCATAGTGCCATTGCACAAGCTCATACTCCTACATTTGATCATCTACGAGCGAGCTGCCCTCATACTACACTGGAAGCCAGCGGAGAAGCTGTATGACTTCCAGTAGGACAGATGGGCAATAGTGAAGTCTGACATATGCATATCGGTGCTGGCACGGTGATCTATCAGGATTTTGTCAAAATCTCCAAGTCAGTGTCTGAAAATAATCTTAAAGACAATCCTGAACTTATCAAAGCTATTGAATATGCGAAGATCAACGGATCACGTATTCATATTATGTGATTGTTATCTGATGGGGGAGTGCATGCTCATGATACTCATATCCATGGACTGTGTCGTGCGCTGGCTCATCACGGAGTGACTGATTTTGCAGTACACGCGTGGACCGATGGACGTGATACCGCTCCCACATCGTGAAGATGATATGTGGCTGACTTATTGCCAGATCATCCTACGATGGTGGTGCTATCCTTGGTCATGATGATCTTCTCTGCTGATCCGAACATACTCACATCAGCCTTATCCCACGAGATACCCATCTCATCACTGATGATAGTTGCACCAGTCACGACTGCGATGTCTTTGAGGTTTTCTTTTTTGGTATCACCAAATCACGGTGCTTTGACTGGGATGACGTTAAGTACTCATCTGATCTTGTTTACTACTAGCGTTGTGAGAGCCTCACCATCTACATCATCTGCAATAATCACAATATCTCTTTTGCCTTTACTTACCAGTCACTCGATGAGCGGGAGGATATCTTTGATGTTTGATATCTTCTTATCGGTAATCAGGACCGCAGCGTTGTCGGCGATCACTTCCATACGAGCAGCATCAGTCACAAAATACGGCGACAGGTAGCCCTGCCCAAATTGCATCCCCAAAACAACCGAATAGGTCAGACCCATTGATTTTCACTCTTCTACCGTGATAACTCCATCTTTTCCTATTTCTCTGATAACTTGAGAGATCAGCTGACCCACGTCGCTGTCTTGCGCAGAGATGCTTGCTACCTGCTCGATTTCGGTGTCGCTTGAGACCTGCTTACTATGAGCTTGCAGCTGCTCGATTACCTGGTCCACAGCCTTGTGTAGACCTCTCCCCAGTGCAAATGGATTGACCCCAGATCTGATATATCTCAGACCTTCACTTGCGATCCCATCTACCAGTACGGTCGTCGTCGTTGTGCCATCTCCAGCTGCATCATTGGTTTTATTGGCTGCTTCTTTGACCAGACTTGCCCCGATATTCTCGTAGGCATCTTCGAGTTCGATCTCCTTGGCTACGGTGACTCCATCATTGGTGACGATCGGTGTTCCATATGATTTTGCCAAGATGACGTTACGACCCTTAGGTCCCATGGTGACTTTGACAGCATTGGCTACAGCTTGGATGCCTGCGTACATACTGCGTCTGCTATCATCTCCGAACTTGATGTGTTTTGCTGACATGATTGGTTAGATATTAGTAATAAATATTATGCTGCAGATGTTTAGATAGCACTAATAGTGCATAGGTGCTATGATAGTAAAATTTTGTGTGAGATCAAGTCTAAATAATAATATAAAGTTAAATATGTCAATCCTACTATTGTTATTTTACTGTCAATGTTTGATCATTTTGGTCATGGTGGATATAATCGGTAAAGTATTTATTATATAAAAATAACTTATGCCTCTATTAGAAAATCTTACTCTTACAACTGATAGTACCCCTAAGCAAGATCTTCAGAATCAACTGAATGATTTAAAACAATTCGTCATGCCTAGTCATGAACAAAAACAATCAAATCAGTCAAATCCTTATCTCGACAGCCCATACAATCCACGCAATCATGTCAATACTGATCGGACTAAATGGTGAGATGCTTTATTTAACAAATGATTTAATGTTACTAAAGAAGAAGAAAAACAACTTTATGGTCAAAAACGAGGAGATCAAATGTTTAAAGAATGAATAGCGTACGTAGTAGCAAAGGAATGAATATTAAATGTGCCAGATGATATACTAATGCTCGTGCAAGATGTAATGTCATTAACTGAGGCATGATTAGATTGAAAATGATTATTGTTTAAATATACGGGTGCTCGTCGAAATGCTGATTCTAATCCAGTTGCAAAACAGGATCTTGCGTGGCTTAATGAAGCTCATCCGTTATTATGACTACTAAGTGCTATAAGCTCTCGAAGTACAGTAGCTTCAATAATATCTCAATTTAGCGTGCTTTGAAAGTGAGATGGAACTGCAAAAAACCGATGAGATATGATTAATATGATAGGATGATTAGTATATGGTTGAGGATCTTGAATCAAATGATTAGGTAAGCTTGCTAAAGCATGAGCAAAAGCGACTTGATCAGCTAGACTTGCAAAGGCCTGAGTGGTTCTTGAGTCAGCATGAACCAAAATCCTAAACGTTGGTTGATGAATTGATCCACTGGAGCTTACAATCAAATGAGGTAAAAAAATAATCTCTAAAGCTAAAAACTTGGTTTCACCTAAACTAAAAAACGCAACTGTTTTGTGAAATATTGATGCTCAATGAGTATCTGTAGTGTGAAAAAGTGATGATGTCGCAGAATTAGATAATATCAAAAATCAGAATGATCTATCTACTACATCTAACAACACTACATTCGTTGAGCCAGAAAGTATCAAAATAACCAATGAGTCAGAATTATCTCATGCTCGCCAGACATTGGATAGTGATGTAGCAAAATGATCTCTAACACTCCACGAAAGATGAGTGAAAATATGATACGTTATCGCACCCTATATTCTTGCCTTACGCGAAGGCAAATCTTGGGCAATGGAAAATGTTACGACGATGATTGATTGGATCAATAAACAAGATAATAGAGTATATGAATTTGTAGGACTAAAAAAGAAAAAGGTTGTTGCAGAGATTGAAACAGCTGCAATCAATACTACCGAAGCAAAATTTACAAAAATACTGACAGCCGCAGAGCATGCAGAACTTAAAAAATCAATAACTAATCTCGACACAGTAGAATCAGTGATGAGCAAAATGATTATCTTATGAAAGATTGCTGATAGTTGGTATTGATTTGAAGGCTTATTATGATTTGTGCCTACCTATCTCATAAAAATTATACCTTGAATCAATCTCTTACCGATCGAAGCCAGTACCAGTCTAATCTATGCAATAACACAATACAAGTATGCAAGAAAAATAGGTATGAACTCTAAACAAATCAAACTAATGATGATCAATCAAGCAAAAGATGCGGGTATTTCTATGGCTTGATCAGGAATTTCAATGATGACATGATGATGGTTGTTGTGATCACTCAATCCATTACAGTGGATTTTCGGTATGAGTGATTTTAAGTTCAAAGCGAACAAAAGAAACGCGCAGCAGTTCATCGAGTTTTATGGTCAAGAGATTGAAAAGCTCAAAAGTAAATGAGCAAGTTCACAGCAACTCGCATCTCACCAAGCACGCTATGATCAGCTCGTCGATGGATTACCTCAGATCGTCAAAAACCAAGAAACGATATTACAAATTACCAATAAGCTCAATGAATCCAAAAATATTAATGAATATAAAATCAAACTCGAACAATTATTGCCTGATAACATCGCAATATCATGACCTCATGGTGTAGAACAACTCAATAAAAAAATAGTTATCAAAAGAATCGATGAGTATCTAGAAGGTACAATCGGAGAAGAATATGTCCCTATCGAGTACGGAGTACGTGAGATGGCATTCAAACTCAAATCTCAAGCCCCAAAATCTCAGACAGTCAGGAATAACTAATTTTACTCATCTATCACTTCAATGTATCTAAGAATCAATATTACTTGATTAAGTAACGAGCTCGACCTCTGTGCATCCCAAAGACCCAACAGCACAAAGATGCCAATCAACTCGATGTGTGAACAGATAAAAACTTACGTATGAAATGTATTATCTGAGCAGTCAGATGGTAATATTATGATAGAAATATCTGACAACGGCACTATCATAGATCTATGAAATGACCATGAGATTTCTGCTGATCAGTTATATTATCTGGATGGGGATGGGTCAGATCACGAAGCGATCAACCGATGGCTCAATCAAATAGCATATTGTAACAAGTATGATTTAATTTGAAATAATAATTTTGTGCAATTAATCGAAACTAAAGCCATAGACGAATAAATTTGACATACTAAGCTCTCTTCAATATAATAATAGTAATTTATACTTTCGTACTATCCACAGCTTACAGCATCTCTCTTTATCATAACCACATAATAATGTCCAAAACTAATCCAGAAAATATCAACGTACTCTCTACTAGAATCGAAGAGATAGATCGTGAGATCAAACGTCTTTTGATACAAGTGCAAAACAAAAATGCTGAAGAAGATATTACTGTGCTGGCACAAGTAACCCAGCTCAATGAGCTCAAAAATAGTGTAGAAAAATACAAAGATCTTGCATTTACTTCTGCAAAATGGAAGGATGGAAAAATATCAGTATGGGATAACATGGAACTAAATAAAATCCAAAGAAGATATAATAGGGACAAGGAAAGATTGGATAGATTTAAGCAGAAGATGTGACTGGATGGAGGTTTTGATCAGGCTGCATCATCCCAAAATGTACGTGCTTATGACACAAGACAGCTCAATAATGTGTTAATCTGACCTGAATGATGAATAAGTCTGATCAAACCTGAAAGCGTAGGTGTTACTAACGCAGATATTCGTCCTTCTACTTTAGCAGAAAAAAAAACCGCTATAGATAATATCGATGCAGGTAAAGGTAGTGCTGATGACTATAAAGTTGCGTGAATGTGATATATTGATCATGTCATCCAAAAAAATACTCATGCAACTCCATGACAGGCTAAGACGATGAGATATCTGGCTGCAGGTGCTTGAGCTTTTTTGATTGGTAAGCGAGCATTGGAGGATGGGTTTAGTATGCAAACATTTGCGAAGCTATGAACTATCTATGCTGGTACCACAATGGCTACAGGTATGGGCCCAGCTGAGTTTGTAAGTACAATGTTTAAATGAGGACACTATCCATTATTAGGAATCGATCCTGTGGCTGGCAGTAAAGAATGAAAAGAAAAATCTATCATTGCAGAACAGTATGCCTCTAGTCAAATATGAGACGGAATTATTAATTCGATCAAACCTGAGTTACTATCAAAATACCTTATTGCTGATAATGGTCAGGTAACAATTGATATGTTAAAAATCCTCAATGATGTATCGATCGATGGACAACTAATCACCAATCTAGCTGATTTAAAATGTTCATTGAGTGTAGATAAGATCAATGAAATATTTCGTCCACATTTGGGTCTTACATGACAGCAGATTTTTAGTATCTTACTTGCGCCTGCACAAGCAGGTGAGATCAAGTTGATCAATCAATCACTCACTACACACTTCGGCAATCTCGAAGCAGATAACTCGAAATGGTCAGCACTGCTTGCTAATCCAAATGACCTCGTTACTAGATCTAATGCGTTTACTGAAGCATTGACTAGCAACGCTGTTGCTCAAGTAAAGAGACTTAAGACTGAAGCACAATATACAGATGTGTTGTGATGATATACTTTGGTTCCGTGATTTGAGCTAGCACTGATCGATGAGATGCTCAAGATGGAGAAAGAAATAGATCCTAGTAAAGTAATAAATCCTTCGACTTATATGCTTCCTGTAGTTGGAAGTTTTGATTATGTCAAACTTAAACAAAGACTGATCGACAAGAATATTATCAGTGTAGCTTCCCTTGCTAATAATCCTGATGCGAAATGAGAGCTTATTACTACTACGATGTCATTACTCGCACCATATAACTTTATCAACACAGAAGAGCGTAGTAATTTTGCTCAAGCATTTGTTAAAGTCAAAGCAGATTATGACCCACAAAACCATCATCAGCTTGAGCTCAGAGTAATAGAAGCCGATGGTAAATCCCAACTATGGATACAAAATTCTACCGCAGCATTTGCTTTGTCTGGTATCGATGAGTCTACGCTCAATATTGATTTTGGATCAATGTGAACCACTGTCAAGTGATGAGCTAATGTCGCATGATGATACCAACAAAAACTTGTTTTTGCATTTGCAAGTCTTGAGCTGATCGGTAAAGCAGCTGGTAATATTGCTCATCCTAAAGATAAACCACAAAATGCTAATGATACTAATCGACCGTTCAAAGTTTCTGGTAAATCGATTGCTTTATCTACAAAAACTTGATTATTTGATTTTGGGTGAGATGATAAGTACGATGTAGTCAATAAGGCTATGGTCTACCTCGATACAACTCTATGAGCTAACAAAGCTGGTAGGATGAAACTATGTGCGATGCTCAATGGTATGAGATTTCAAGGTGGAGAAAATCCAGCTGCTCTTATACGGGATATCAATGAATGAAAGCTGCCAGAGAAGATGATGCCGATAAGCACTAATGGTGTCACGAGAAAAGAAAATGCTGGATTTTATGCTGGAAGAGAATACATTGTCGAATCAAATCCTACATTAGTTGCTTCAATCGATTCATTTTTTGGATGAGTTGCGAAAGTATGATGATCTTTTTACGCTAATTTACTTAAAGCTCCAGCCAAAGAATTATATGGTGATGCCGTAAGTGCTATCAAACAGATTTATAAAGATAGTGTCATTGGAACCACAATGTTATATGAGGATGCTGCTGCATGAGCAAGGATAATGTTAGTTGATCTAAAAGATGGCTGATCTAAACTTTTGTTTGCTACTACTACACAAGTAGGTAAGGATATGCTTACTTCAGTAGTAGATATTACTGCCCATTCTGGTCATGAAGTATATATTAAGATTGTACAACCTCTCTATAAAGAAGTCAAGTTACAAGCTCCAAAACTATTATGAGATATGGAACAAGCAATAAAATTACTGTATACGAGTGGTAAATCATGACTAAGTCTCGTAGAAAGCGATGCAAGAAAATGGCTAAAAACAGATTGAAAGAAACGATATAGTGAGATTTTTAAAGCTGCTGGTATTGAATTATATAAAGATGCTAGTAAGTGATTAGATGTAATAGGTAAGGATATCGGTGCTAAACTAGCATGAATAGGTACTTGGACAGTAGAAAAATTCTTCTGAGCATTGTGACTTACTGCAGATCAAGCAAGTATATTCCAGTGAGAGTATCCTAAAATAGCTTGATTGATAACATGAGTATGAGCTAGTATGATGTGAGTCCCAAATGGCCCAAGTATCATATGATGAATCGCAGTAGCTGTAATGTGAATGTTTAAATAGTATTTACATATCTAATTTGTTATCATAATGAGCACCCCCAATCAACCCAAACCTGCTTCTCACAAGAAAAATTTCTGAATAAAAAATCTTATGCTTGCATCAGCGTTAAGTCTTACTTTGATGGGTTGCTACGATTCTTCTGATAGAGATCCCAAATATGTCGATAACGATGACAAAAAAGAATTAGTATTTTCAAATGGTACTAAAATACGAGCAGTTAAAGATCGAGCCGA
>Ga0209284_10002344_pt1 | contig 26162 bp, 27 predicted proteins | sample FRY03_FD_187211 | JGI IMG/M metagenome (GOLD analysis project Ga0209284, IMG submission 187211) | Freshwater microbial communities from Lake Fryxell liftoff mats and glacier meltwater in Antarctica - FRY-03 (SPAdes) (version 2) | ecosystem: Environmental > Aquatic > Freshwater > Ice > Glacier...
TTTCCATTAAGCCAAAGATTTTGGGTACAAAAAAAAGCCCTGTATATGACGGTAGGCCCTGCCCAATTCCTACCGTCAAATATAGAGCTTCTTTAATTACAGATAAGTATAACTTAGCCTTAAAATAATGTCAAGCCCTATAGTCTAGTTTCTCAATAAATTATCAACAGACCTATAGGAAATAAATAATTCTGAATCTTTCGGTAATAATCAGAAATATAAATTGCTAAGCCCAGCTAAAATAGGTTAAAATATAGTAATGAATTCAAATAATATAGAAGATAATTTTAATCCAGCCTTAGCTAAGCATTTTATAGCACAATTAACTGATTTTATTAGCTCTAAAAAATGGTTTGAGGATATGATCGAATTTGAATTGCAAAATTATTTTGACATATCAAAGGCAATGCCAGGAATGTTGGAAGAAATTTTGAAATCAGTTGTAGAGAGCTACATTTTTGAAGCAGACAGAAATGGAAAGACTCCTCTGGAAATTTTTATTGATGATTCAAAAGTTCCAAGTTATGAACAATTGGTATATAAAACTTGGCTTAAAGGCAATGTTTTATCTATTTTTAAAGTTATAAAACTAAACACTGGTAAATCGCTCTTGATTAAAGACTTAATTTCCAATAAAGAATATTTTGTTTTAGAAAAAACTTTAACAAAAGAGATTAACATAGGTGACATTTTTTGCGTTAGAATACTTCCAATGCTTAACTATTATGTAATTTCTGGGGGACTAATATCTTCTATCCCAAACGAACCTTGGGAGATGTTAAGTTTAACTGTTAAAAAAATGAAAGGGAGTAAGCTTTTTGGGATTGATATAACAAGGATGTTGTATGGTATTAGGCCACCTATGTCTACTAACATTCCCGAGGGGGCAACAATAGAAGATCTTAAGAATATGTTGTTAGAAACTAGTAAAAAAGCAAATTTAGGTATAACAAGGGTTAACTTAGAAGCTTTGCTTAATCAAGACATTGACCCTGAAAAAATTCTTAAAAAAATTACAAAATGTAAGGATATAAAAGTTCAAGAAGAAATACTAACATTACTTGACGGTATTAATTCAATAAATAGTAGTAGAGATGGCAGTATGAGTCCAGGACCAATGGAAAAAATGTTAGTTAACCAGATGTTGCTTGATATTCAAAATGATTTACAAAAAGAGCAGATGGCAAATAAGTTAGATTCAGAAGAAGTAGTCCACACCATTCCAGACAAAAAAATTGAAAATTGGCTTAATAAAAAGCGCATTAAGTTTGCTTTCAAAACCGCAAAACAGATAATTTTAGATGAACGGAAGGCATTAAATAATCCAAATAAAGAATTTCAATACAAAGTGACATTTAGTATGGCGCCTGTTGATAAAAGTGGGGATATTCATTTTAGAGCATCACAGTTATTAGAAAAAGAGCATAAATATGTTGATGCCTTAGCTTTGTTTTCACAGCTTACAGTACGTGATATTACAGGGTTTGAAGAATCATATCGGATACTTAATAATATTGCTACATGTCTATTAAATTTAGGGGATAAGGACTTAGCATATATTGCACTTAAAAAAGCTGTAAAAATCAATCCCAAGTATGAAATGGCCAAAAATAACCTAAAAGAGATAGAGAGAATTTCTAAAATTAAGGATCCTCAATTTACCGAGCGAGAAATACTTTTTATGTACTGGTTTACAGCTGTTATTAATCATGAATGGGAATTTTCAAGTTTAGCAAATTCTGAACTTGCTCAGGATATAAAAGTATTTTTAGATTATATAGAAAGTGGTAAGGCAGAAATTACAAAAACCCGAAAAGATATTAAATTTATTCATTGTGGGGAAATCAATAGTAAGTTTTCAAATCCAGAATCGATGGTTATAGGTGATGATATTGGGGATGGTAAATTGACTTTTAAAAAGACAAAAGAACAGAATTTTCACAAAATTTTTACATTGCACAATCATCTTCTATATTTAGATGTTATTATAGAACGTAAACAAAAATTAATTTTAACTAAAAAAGGTAAAAAGGTAAAAGAAAATTTAGCCCAATTAGCTGGAAAAGTTTTTGCATCTTGGACCGAGTCTTCTGAATTTGATTTTAATTTTCTAGTACAAAACCCAGTTGCAACAATTAGGATTCTTGATTATTTCAAAAAACATAAGCAAATTGACTTAAGAAGTAAGCAAGTTGGAGAGTTGTTTAATGCGAAAGAAGAAGATGATAGATGGGATATCGAATTTACTTTAAGAGATGTGTTTGAAATGTTGAAATGGATGAATGTTGTCAAAAGAGATGAAAAATCTATAAAAGAAAGCTACACACTAACAATTTCGGGGGGTAATTTTATTAAAGAGATAAATACAAGCATTGATAATCTAATTCCAAAAGAGATAGTAAACTTACTTAATCAGTTGTAACGAATTATTTTTCAACATCAATTTCAGAAATATTTATATCCCATAATAACGGGTGAATGAATGTTGGAAGGTTTTCCATAACGGTATTTTATCATATCTATAGTTATGATATTATAGTTTTAATGCCAAACGAAACTGAAACTATTTTAGATTCAAAGCCTGAAGATGGATTATCTCCCGAAACTCCTTCGCAGAGTAATAATAATACTCATACTGAAGCTGTCTCTAATTCAACACAACCATCGGTAGAAATATGGAAAACCCCTCAAGATCCTGAAAGTTTGTTAAAAGATTTAATGTTTTTGCCTCAGGATTCAGACCAGTACGAACAAACGCTAGGTACAATTGCAAGGTGGTACAATAGGAATCGGGCTTTTCAAAATGATCAAGATGTACCTGTATTGCTAGAAAAATATCTTGATTCTTCGTATATAAGAAATTTTGCCCTAACAAGAAATCAGGTTATTAAAGATGATTTTAGCCATTTAGTACGAGCAATTGGTAGTAATACAATAGACCTTGAATCAATTAGTTCTAGGAAATTATTTAACAGAATGAGAGATCTTTCTGTAAAAGCAACAAATATCAGAGAAGTTTCACTACAACAAGAGCCACAACTTACTAAACAGGAGCAAGAAGCAAAGGGAATTGCAGACAGTTTAAAAGATTTAAGTGCAGATGAGTTTGCCCAGCTTACAAATCAAGGCGGAAAGGCATTAAAAGAAAGAGCGAATGCAATTGAGGAGCAAAAAAGAATAGATAGATTGATAAAAATGAATGATGAGGATTTTACTGAATATGTAAAAGCAAAAATAGCAGGTGACCCAGAGTTACAAAAAACGGTTTACTTAGTTAACCAATCGGAAAAAACAAACACTCCTCCTGTTATAGTAACCCCTGTAGTTCAAGGTGTAGAGGTAGTTTCTTTAGCAACCACAACCGAAACTAATAAACCTTCTAGGTTACTACAATCATTTCCTGAAATAACGGACGGAACACAACAAAGAGGATTACAAATTGCAATTGACTATTTACAAAGACAGCCAGGGTTTGATGAGGATAATTTGCCAGGTAGCATCATGAATGTGTTTGGATTAGAGCAGGACAATCCTAATTCATATAACACTTTTATTAAAAGATTAGACACATTAGATTTTGTAGTGAAAAATTCTACAACAGACACACAAAGTGACTTTGACGCACAACAAGAGTTGATTGTTGCTCGAGCATTTTTATCTGTAGAGGCAATGCAGGCAGTGGTTTTGATGAATGTCCCCCCATCTAAAAGACTAACAAGAAGAATAATTACTAGGCTTGGTGTTGAAAGAAAGAATATGATAAGAGTAAATATTTATGAAAATATATATAAAAGATCAACAATGCTTACAAGTCCTAATAAAAACTTAGACCAAGCAGTAAATGAGTATTCACAACAACACCTAGGAGGTTAGTTACCAGCTTAAAATGACCAACACAAAAGAGCTAATTGAAAAACTTAAAGAGTTTCAGCTTCCAGAAAATGAAATTATTCAGCTTATTGGCTTTGTTGCAACAAAGCTTGAAGAATACAAACTAAAAAAAATATTGGAACACTTAAGTACAAGTGAGAAAGTTAAGTTAGAACAATATACAGACGAAGAATTGCTGGCAAAAGCTTATTCTTTGTTAAAGGACAAGGGTTATAGCTTAAACTTTATTTTACGAGAAGCAGAAGATGAGTACTTTAGTACCCTAACTGTAAAAAAGATACTAGCAGAAATTAAAGAGGATAATTAAATTTTAAACCTCCAATCTGTAAAAAATCCTTTACAAAAATACACATCTCAGCTTTAAAAAGATTTATTAGCTTTTAATTTAGTGTTAAAATAATAAGATGAATATCTTAGATTATAATAAAGAAAAACTAAACAAAATAGCAAAAGAACAAAAACTAAAGTTTGTAATATTGCATGGTTCTAGGGTTACGGGAAAAACGGTAAATCCAGAACCTGATATTGATATTGCATTTTTAGGACAGGGCAAGCTATCAGCTAAAAACTATCTTAATCTATACTCAAATTTAGCTGAGGTTTTTGGTAATAATCTTGATTTAAAACAGGTTAATACTGCAAACCCACTATTTAGGTTTGAGGTCATAAAAAACGGTCAACTGTTGTATGGGAACAAAGAAGAGTATAACGAGTATCAAATTTATGCATATAGGTCATATATAGATACAAAGCCATTATACAAAAATATGGCACAGTCAAACTTAAACCGTATTAACAGATTATTGAAAAAATGATAAACAGAGAGTTAATTGAAAGTAAGATAAATCTAATTACAGAAGATTTGGAAACATTAAAACAGTTTGAGAATAAAAGTATCGAGGATATGGCGAAAACAGACAGCTTAATGTTGTATGCAGTTGAAAGATTGTTAGAAAGAGTAATAGGAAGGGCGATAGATATAAATCAGCATATTATTGTAGAGAGTGATAAAATCACAGAGAAATTCCCTTATACATACAAAGAAACATTTATTGCTTTATTTAAAATTAATGTACTAGAACAGGGATTTGCAGAAGAAATCTCAAAAAGTGCAACATTAAGAAACTATCTAGTACACGAGTACGATAACCTAGACAAAAATATTTTGCAAAAATCGATAGGTTTAACAATCACAGAATATGCAAAATACTTGGATCAGGTAAAAAAATACATTTCAAACTAACATCATGCAAAACAAATCTCAAATTGAACAAGCACGAGATATAATCCGCAAAAAACCGCACTTAATATGGTACTCAAAAAACTATGATGGGTTTGAAGAAAGAACAATATTCGAGCATGTCTTAAACTACGGCGAGTGGGAAGATGTTCAAGAATTAGTTAAGATTTATGGGTATAAAGGGTGCTTAACAATATTAAAAAATATAATTAAAATGTATAAAAGAAATAATTTAAGACAAGAAGTACTAAGTTATTATCCTAAATATTTTCAAGCTCATGCATAAAGAAATATTGACTCAAAACCAAACAGATTTCCTTCCGCTTTTAAAAGAGTTCAAGAAAGAATTCTATATGGTAGGTGAAACTGCAGTAGCACTACAAATTGGGCATAGAGAATCAATAGACTTTGATTTATTTAAATTTGGAAAACTTAAAACCTTAGAAATTAAGAGAACCTTTGGAGATAAATTACCAAGTGAAGCGATTTTAGTTGAACGATTTTATGAATTCACATTCATTGTTAATGAAGTAAAATTTACCTTTTATGATTTTCCATATAAAATTAATGCAGAAGTTGATTTTGAAGATATAATTAAAATTCCTGACTTGTTAACACTTTCTGCAATGAAAGCATTTGCATTAGGAAAGAGAGCAAAGTGGAAAGATTATGTGGATCTATATTTCATATTAAAACAATATAGTTTGACCGAGGTTATTCAGAAAACTGAAGAGATATTTAAACAGGAATTTAATTCAAAACTTTTTAGAGAGCAACTTAATTATTACGATGATGTGAGTTATGCAGAACCAGTTAATTTTAAACCCGGCTTTAAAGTAAGCGATAAAGAGATAAAAGAAACATTAACCCAGATCGCAATCTCATAGAAAAAAGCTTTTTATAATTAAGACAGAACCAAACTTTAGCTCGGTTCAATTACTTTCTTATATACCTTTTGCAACCCCTTATCAAACGAATAAATATTTGTATTACTATACTGTACTTTAGCAAAAGCCAATAAATACGCATCAGTATATGAAATACTGTATTCTTTATAGTTATCTAGAGTTTCTTGTATAATCCTTCGATTAATCTCGAATTTATTAAATAATAATAATAACTCAATTTTTTCTATAATTTCATTTTTTGGCAATTCGTAAAACGACTCAAGTACCAAAACTATTTCTGCAACAATAACATCTGGGATAACTAACTCGTTTTTCTTTGCAGATTTAAACAAAGATTCAACCTTGTTTGCCATAACCTTATTATCATTAGTAAAAAAACGAATTAAAATATTGGTATCAAGAATTGTTTTATTCATACGACTTTTTAAAGGTTTTCCTTAGCTCATTATCAATTTTTTCTTCTGAAAATCGTTTAACAGATTTAATACTCCCTTTAAATTCAAAAAAATCTGGAGTTTTATTTAAAATAATTTTTCCTTCGTGCTCTGAAAATACAACCCTAGACCCTTTTGTTAAGTTAAGTTTTTTTCTAACTTTTATTGGAATTGTAACTTGCCCTTTAGTTGTAACAAATGATGTATTTAACATAGTAATACAATATTAGAATAAGTATTACTTAATGTCAAATGTAATACTTTTTTAAAACAAGTTTACATATTTTGAATCAAACCTATAGTATTGACAAAAGGTGTTAAAAAGTATACAATCATATTCGCAATTAAATAAGGTTTAAAAAACTAGTATATAATAAATATGTAGTTTGAGTGAATAAAAGGTAAGTGTATGTCACCCTGAATTTAATTCAGGGTCTAGATGAATTAGATGCTGAAAAAATTTCAGCATGACAGAAAAGTATTTACCCATTCAAACTAACCAATAAGAATAAGAGGATTAACCTCAAAAGAAACTTTGAATATTTATACAACTAACTAAGGATTTTACTCTTCGACCAATCCCGATAAATCGGGAGCGTGGAGAAGTCTTTCATTACTAGTTAGTTATATAAGTAATCAAAAGAATTACTGTACATTTACAATAAAATGAGAATAATGTTAAAATTGAACAATGAAGAAGAAACAACAAAAAGTAGAAGTAAACAGTTCAAATTACACAGCAATCTTTCAAGAAGAAAGTGAAGGAGGTTATAGTGTTACTGTTCCTGAACTTCCTGGATGTGTGTCTGAAGGTGATATATTTGAACAAGCTTACTCTAACATAATAGAGGCAATTGAACTTATGATTGAGGATGAACCTGAGATAGAAAAACCTCAGACTAGAGTTAGAACATTCATAGTTCCAGTTAAAATCGATCGTAAGAATTTAAGTTTTGGTTTGGCAAATGCCTAAAGAGAAAAGTGTTAGTAATTCCTAATCATAAAGTTTTGAAAAAAGGAACATTAACTGCAATTATTAAACAAGCAGGGATATCAAAGACTCAATTACAAAACCTCATTAAATAATTTACACAACTTTGAATATTTATACAACTAACTAAGGATTTTACTCTTCGACCAAGCGGAGCGCGTGGAGAAGTTTTTTATTACTAGTTAGTTATATAAGTAATCAAAAATATTACTTGAAAATTAACCTGCCCCAAAAAACAAAAATATTAGATTACAGTCATGCTGAACTTGTTTCAGTATCTGTAAGCACATTAATTCTCTACTACTTAGGGTATTTCTCCTTTCGCGTCATTGCGAGGACTCGCCTTTGGCAAGGACGAAGCAATCTGATGAAAATAAACAAAAAAAAAGGCACGGACTACCCCATAGAGTTAGTAAGTAAAAAAATAGAAAAAAATGAAATGTCATCCTCGGCAATTATTGTTCGAGCGAGTCGAGAACTAATAAGATTCGGCACTTCTCCACAAGGTCGAAGAATAACGATTAAACGAAGTAATATTGTTCGAGTTTATCGAGAACACTTTGTCATACTGAGGTACTTCCGAAGTATCCAGTACATTTCTATTAAAAACTTGCTGATTGTATGGGGTTGAAGTTCGTGTTTCATTTTTTTTAATTCAAAAGGAGCGTAATCTAATGGCTATGCAAGTTGTTGCAGCACCAATGGTAACCCTGAACACACTAGTTGACGCATTGTCGTTGACAGGTGATCAGGTGTGGAAGGCGAAACAAGCTGGTTTTTTCACAGTAGGCGATATTATTAATGCCATGTGTGATTCCAGCAATATTCGCACTTTGGTCGGTGGTCAAAAAATCGTCGATTTGGCGACTATGGATCACATCGATGATGCCACCTCCAATGTTCTTGAGGGCATTGCCACGGCATTTACACCTCGTCCGGCGAATCTGGTCGCAGTCATTGGACCGGCGCGTGTGGGAGCAAATCCCTCAGTCATAGGCCATGCAGATGCAGCCGAACCTGGCTTTTGGGATGGAGTGAAATTGGTCCTCACAATGGGGAGAAATCCATTCTAGATTTGAGTTCGTTTCTTTTTTTCTATCAGTCGAAAGGAAAGTGTTGAAATGCAACAGAACACTCGTTTTGGATGTGGAGTGCTAAGCACACTCTTGGTAGGTTTTATTATATTGATATGGGTTGTGACCGGTTTTTACTACGGAACTATCCAGCCCTGGTCCTTTCACGAACGCCAGAAAATCGTTGTTGCCCGGCAACAGGCAGTCGTCACACCAGCAGTCACGGTGGAAACACCAGTGGTGAGCCCGGAAGTACCCGTAGTCGCGACCGCAACCCCGCCCGCAACCCCGCGGCCGATAGTCGGATTGAATGAAGTTCATACCGCCGCAGGCAGCGTCACCGAGACGGTTACCTGTGACACCGCCATGGCAAAACTATTTGTGGAGCAGATTGATCAGTCTTTCACACTGACTGGGAAAACTGTTTTGACGAGCACTTTGGCGACCTACGACGCGAGTAATCGCGTTGTGGGCTACCAAGCCCAATGGCCGGTGCATGTTGAATTTGACTTGGATGATGCCCCGCACTCTGACAAGTGGTCTCGGGTGTATGTTCAGTCAGGTCAAACAGTAGTTGTAGGTGCTTGGGGGATTGCCACCGAAAGTCATTATTGGGACAACGGAACTGAGGCGGTTTATACAGCCTTTCAAGTTTCAATTGACGGCGAAACTCTAAGTGTTTGGGCTCGCTCGGGATCTTTCAAACTTGTTTGCACTGCAGACCCCATGGGATTTGCAGACGAGCTTGCGAAGGTCGAAGTCGGTCGACAGATCATCGTCGACGGCGTCGAACGACCTAGTACCCCTGCCGGTGTGGTTGTTCAGTTTCCGTAAGGACAACAACCGGCAAAGAAGTGAAGAACAAGTAGTAGAGAGAAATCGGCCATGGGCAAGTAGTTTTGGGTTAACCCCTCAACAACTTGCTCGTGGCCTTTCTTTTTAAGAGGCTAATTATTTTATAATTGGAGTTTTAAAAAGATATTTGATACTATTAATTAAATCACCTATGAAAAATAAATTTATCTTATTCATCCCCATTTTTTTACTTGTTTTGTTACTTTTAAACAATCTAACCCCAGTTTGTACTTTTAGGTACAGTAAATGTTCTGATCAAGAACAGAATTTTTTTAACCCTACTACAGAGGTTATTGGTGATGAGGGTGACGGTTATGAGTATATGGGGTTTATGAATTTAACAAGAGAAAATATATTAAACCTTAAGCACCCATTTGCCAATACTAACACTCTACGCTATCCCGTCGGTTTTAGTTATAGCTTTGGTTTTGATGGTGCTTTACCTGTTTTAGTTGGAGCAATTTTAAGTGTTCCTTTTGGTTTAATACTTGCTTATAACATAACTATTTTATTGGTAGTTTTAATTAATATTTACATTTCCAATTTCTTTTTCAAAAAAACAAAAGAGTTAATAGGTCAAGAAAGTATTTCAGATTTACAAGTAATGTTGGGTGCAATTATATTTGGCATGTCACCTTATGTTTGGGCTAGGATAAATGGGCATTTAAACTTATCTTTTGTTGCGGGGTTTTCTGTATTACTTTATGCACTTGTATTATTGTTTAACTCGATTAAAAGAGAAGAGTACTTTACTAAAAAAAATAGTAGAATATTTGGTTTATCATTAATAACTTTAGCATTTGGATCATTACAGTATTTGGTTTTGGGTGCTTATATGGTAGTTATTGTAGTACCAATTTTTATTCTGTCATTTAAAGCTAGATTATTAAAATTATTCATTCTTTCATCATTGAAAACTTTAGTTTCCTCAGTCATACCATATTTAGTTATATTTTGTATAACTTTTTATGGATATATTTATGCAATTTTTACAAAACAAATTAGAATAATTAGTGGTGAAGAATTACTTTCAAAAACATTTAGACCTGGTGTAACCAATATCCTTATTCCAAATGCATATTTAACCCATATATTTGAAAAAGTAAACACAACAAATATTCATATTGAAAATGTTGCATATCTTGGTATTGGTTCAATTATAGTTTTTATTACTTTTTTTATTGGTAAAGCTAGCTTTAAACACAAGCTTGGTGTTATGTACTTGTTAATTGTTTTCTTATTTTTGACTGCAGGTTTTATTATAACTCCAGTTATACCTGAAATGTCTAGGTTTATTTTGTTGGTTTATATTTTAATTGCACTGATATTAGTTTCTATAAAGATATATAAACCGATTCTTATAGCTTTGTTTATTGCCTTAATTATAGAATCATCAACATTTATCACTTATTATTCTGCCCCTTTACCTATAGATGTATATAAAATAATTCAAGATCAACGAGGGGCTGCAGTTTTGAACGTCCCGTTAACCAAATGGCGTGCAGATAGAAGTCCTTTACCATATTTTTATGGTAAAAAGATTTTTGATGGGTATTTTCATTGGACTGCAGATAATACCAAGTCTAACAAATATTTTGATCCAAATTCTCTTATTTCTAGATTTGTTTGTAATAGCGAGCTTGGAGTTAAGTCCACATTAGATACTGACGAAACAACCAAACGAGATATAATTTCACTGTTAAAAAGCTTGGATGTGAAAACTGTTGTTGTATTTAAAGATAGACAAAAGGAATTGTATTTTAATGAAGATTGTAGTAATGTTAGGCAATTAATAGAGAATATTGCTCCAGAGCGTATTGTTTTATCTGATCCAACTAAAGGTTTTGAATCAAGGACTGTTGAACTAGTTGCATATGAAGATGTTTCTACAATTGCAGAGATTTATTTTGATAGAGTTGGTTGGTTTAAATTAGATGGGGTGTTGATAAACCCGGAGGGTTTTAATGATGCTTATATAATTTTACCAACTGGAGAAGTTATTAAACCAGAGTGGGAGGTTGTTCCAGATGGCAACAAGGTAAAATTTGCCAAACCTATTAGTTTTTATTCTAAATCTGGGGACTCTATAAGGGTTGTTTCAGAAGGTAGTGGTGGGGTTAACAGATATGTTACATTTTTTTATTCGTTTGAATTCCCGGATAATACTGTAATTGTTAATCCTTCTTTTGAGAGAATCTATAACACCCTGAATTTTGATCTATATCAAATTAATTAACTTAGTTTGTACCCACTAAACACTTGAATTAATACACAACCTATAGTATAATTACACTCTGTAGAAAATACTCAACATAACGTGAAAAACATAGTTTTTATCTCTAATTACCCCCCTCGTGGTAGTGTACACGGAAGCCACTTTGGTGGAGTTGCTAGTTATACAAAAAACACAATTAAATCTATTACTAAGGCCTTTAATCAAGATAATAAAGAGGTTAATTTTATAGTTCTTGCAGACAGATTTAATGGGTACAAAAATTACAAAGAGGCAAATGTAGAGGTTAACAGATGTTGGAGTAGAAATGACTGGTTTCTGTTAGATAAGCTTTTACTACAGGTTTTAAAAATTAGAAATTCAAAAGATGTTTTTATTGCATTTGAGTTTAGTATTTTTGGTCTTAATAAATTTGTAACTTTTAGTATTCCATTTTTCATCTTATTTTTAAGGCTTTTTGGTAAAAGGGTATTTTTAGTTTCTCACCATGTTTTAACAGATATTAATAAGGTTGATGGTCAGCTTGGTATTAAAGAAAACTCTGTTTCTTCTAATCTATACAGCTTAATTTTAAGACTTTTTTATAAATTGATAGTTGCATTTAGCAATAAGGTTGTAGTTTTCGAGGAATATTTAAGTCAAGAGTTAATTGAACTTGGGGTTAATAAAAATAACTTAATCACAATTAATCATGGAGTAGAACAGGTTAAATCTAAGTTATCAAAGGCAAAAGCAAGAAAGAAATTAGGTATTAGCGAAAAAGACTTTATAGTGCTAAATTTTGGATTTATTGCATGGTACAAAGGAAGTGACTGGGTAGTTGAAACTTTTAAATCTTTAATTGATAAAAAAATGGTTAAAAATAATGTTAGGTTAATTATGGCAGGAGGTTTTAGCAGAAACCATAAAGACAACCCAGTATATAATAAAATGTACGAAAAGATTGAAGATACGGCAGATAGTTACTATGACAGAATAGAGTTAACAGGCTTTGTTCCAGAAGATAAGATTAATTTATATTTTGAGGCTTGTGATGTGGTCGTGTTGCCTTATAGGGTAATGTTAAGTGCTAGTGGACCACTTAGTCTTGCTTTAAGCTATAAAAAACCATTTGTATTGTCTGATAATCTTTCAGGATACATTAAGAATAAGGATTTTAAAAAGAGCTTAAAAGATTCTAACCTTACAAAATCAGATTTGTTTTTTGCTTTAAATGAAAAGTCTTTTTTAAAGAAAATAGATTTGAGAAAAGAAACATTGCTTAAACTTACCAACTTTTCAACCAACCTTGCTAATGTTAGAAGCTGGGATAGTATTGGTAGGCAGTACGGCAAGCTGATTGCTTAAATTTCTAATAACTCTCTATTTTAGACACGTTATATGTCCAAAATCCGCATTTTTTGAACACTTGCTATGCTTAAAATTGACCTATTCCAGACATGGTGTTAATATTAAAATATGTATAAAAGGTATTATGATAATAAATTAGATGAATATGTTGAACCTAATAAGGTAGTTATTATTCAGGGTCCAAGACAGGTTGGAAAAACTACTCTAGTTAACCAATACTTAAAAAATTATTGCAAGGGTAAGTATAAATACGAGTATTTGACAGGGGATAGCATTGAGGCAAAAAATATTTTTTCATCGTCAAGTCTTAATACAATCAAGAACTTTGCAAAAGGACTGGATTTGGTAGTTATAGATGAGGCACAGAAAATTGAGGATATTGGGACAGGTTTAAAAATCTTGGTTGATCATGTGAAAAATATTCGAATTATAGTTACAGGTTCAGCCTCTTTTGATTTAGTAAATAAAGTTGGCGAGCCTTTAGTTGGTAGAAAATGGGATTTAAAACTATTTCCACTTGCTCAATTAGAGTTACAAAAAAATTACAATAATACATTTTTATTGAAACAAGACTTAGAAAAATTTTTAATATATGGAAGTTACCCTGAAGTATTGGAAATTGATAATACAAAGCAAAAAATAGAGTACTTACAAAACTTTGTGGACTCTTTTTTATTAAAGGATGTGCTAGAATTTAGTGGAGTTAAAGGATCAAAATTTATTATAGACTTACTAAAACTTTTAGCTTTTCAAGTTGGAAGTTTAGTTTCACTAACTGAACTTGCTAACTCTTTAGGTGTAAATAAACTAACGGTTGCAAAGTATCTAGATCTATTTGAAAAAACATATATTATTTATAACTTAAGGGGGTATAGTCGAAACCTTCGCAAAGAAATTACTACGACTGGTAAATATTACTTTTATGATAATGGCATACTTAATGCTTTGACGGGGAATTTTAATAAAATAAATGTTAGAAACGATATTGGAGCACTTTGGGAAAATTTCTTAGTAATGGAGGGACTTAAAAAACAGGAATACAAAAAAATCCATTCAAACAATTACTTTTGGAGGACATGGGATAAAGATGAGGTAGATTTTGTAGAAGAAAGAGATGGCAGGCTGTATGGGTTTGAGTTTAAATGGGGAAATGCAAAGAGCAAGGGTATTCATAAATTTACAAATGAGTACAAAGAGGCAGAAGTTGAGATAATTAACCGGGAAAATTATATAGATTTTGTAATCTAGCTATGTTTCATTTTAAAAACTATGTATATCCATTAATACTTTTTGCAGTTGTGGTCTTGTTGTTTATTACCAATTATAAACCTGGAACATGGCTTTTGGGTTGGGATAACTTACAAAGCGAGCTTAACTTTTTTCTTAATTTGAAAAGAAACTTTTTTGCAGGGTGGCAAGAGTACCAAGGTGTTGGCCTTGCTTCTGGGCATGCACATACGGTTGAATTTGTTAGGTTAATTACTTACTCTTGGCTTTTTTTACTACCACAATCAGTTATTAGGTATGTATTTCACTTTTTAATGCTTTTTTTGGGTAGTTTTTTTGTATATAAACTTTGTAAAGATCAGCTTTTTAAAACAATTCAAAATGTAAATGAATATAGCTTTATTGCTAGTTTATTTTACTTGCTAAGTCTAGGCACTATGCAAAATTTTACTGTTCCCCTCGAGGCTTATAGTGTGTTTTATGCTTACCTGCCACTTGTAACTTTGTATTTTCTTAAATATGTAAAAGAGGGAGGCAAAAGAAATTTAGTATTGCTATCAATTGCAAACTTTTTAATTATCCCTGCTTATCATATTCAAACCTACTTTATTGTTTTGTTTGTGTTTTTAATTGTACCTGTGGGGATTTATTCTTTATCACAATCTTTAAAAAGAAATTTTATAATCTTAAAAAGATTCTTAATTTCATTTGTTTCTATAATTGCTATTAACTTGTTTTGGTTACTTAATGTAGTTTATTTTGTCTTAAATGACGTGACAGTCAGGTTTAGCTCACATATCAACAGATATTCTAGTATTGATAACTCTTTAAAAAACTTACAATTTGGAAATTGGTATGATGTACCTTTGCTTAGGGGGTTTTGGTTTAGAAACGTTGATTACAGTTTATCAGGCGACAAGTTTGGTTATATGCTTTCTAATTGGATCGAGTGGTACGGGAATAAGGTTGTTGTAAGCTTGGCCTATCTTACGTTTGCTCTTGTTATATTAGGCATAGTTTTTGCAGTTAAAGAAAGACTAAAATTTAGATATTTGTTACTTTATTTTATATTTGTAATACTGTTTTTTCTTTTTAGTGCAAGTGGACTGTTTGGATTTGTATTTACCTTTTTATCAAAATATTTTCCTTTATTTGCAGAAGTATTTAGGTTTCCATTTACTAAATTTATAGTTCCTGCAACGTTAACTTTTGCCATACTTTTTGCATTTGGGGTTGCATTTATCTCAAATCGAGTTGGGAAAGTAATAAGTATTAAAAAACTGGTATTTATAGTCTTTATTTGTCTTATATATTATAGCTTGCCAGCATTTAAGGGTAATTTTATATATTCAAACTTAAAGGTAGATTTACCAAAATACTATCTTGAAACAATAAGTTACCTTAAGACTAAAGATACATCAGAAAGGATTGCAACCCTGCCACAAGAAAGCTTTTGGGATTGGAAGTTTAATAAGTGGGGTTTTAGAGGGGGAGGATTTTTATGGTACGGCATAGAACAGCCGATACTAGATAGGGCTTTTGATGTTTGGAACCCTAACAACGAACAATTTTACAATGAATTTCAATATGCAATCTATAGCGAAAACTCTGATTTACTTACTTACACCTTACAAAAGTATGACATAAGCTATTTATTACTAGATAAATCGGTGATTGCCCCTGGAGCACCAAATGCAACTTTTATACCCCAAACTAAAAAGTTACTCGGAGAAATTGATTCAATAAAGCTAGATAAAACATTTGGAGATATTGAGCTTTACAAAATTACCTTGCCTCAAAAATCTAATAGATGGGTGGTTACGCCTGAAAAATATGTAAATACTAGTACAGACTTTAGTTTTAGCAATATTGATTCGTTATCGAATGTAAAAGTTTCTTATATTAGTTCTCCACAAAGGTCGAACGATAAGGCGGTAGGGTCGAACGATAAGGCGGTAGGGTCGAACGATAAGGCGGTAGGGTCGAACGATAAGGCGGTAGGGTCGAACAACAATAATTATTTTTCGAGCATGCCTGCCCGCCAACTGGCGTGGTCGAGAAGTAATTTAATAAACTTTCCTTTTGCAGATGATAATAAACTTGCAGTGAATATTTCTAAAAATGAGTTAAAAATAGATGTTACAGGGCAAGATACTATAAATCTTCCTGACTTAAATCCAAAAAATCCTATCCCCGCAACTGTGACATTAAGTGACAGCTCTATAGATATAAAATATTTATATCCAAAAGTTTTTAAAGATTCAAAAAATTTATACTCTCCAGATTACTCTGAGAAAAAAGTAATTAGCAATAATAACTACAACATGCTAATTAATGGTCATTTTATTTCTAGTCCTACAATACCGGTATTACTAGATAAAGACTCTAAAGCAGTAATATTTAGTAACATCTTAAATTCATACAAAGATATGTCAAATGACATTTTTGTAACTGAGGCTGTTGACTGTGGTGGGGGTAGTGGGGAATATGGCAAGAGGGTAAATTCGAGTGCTAATAGCTTAGAGCTTTTTCTAAAAAATAAGAATACCTGTGTGATTTTTCCTGCTGAACAGAGCGTGTTAAAACCTTCTGTACTAAAGGTAGAGTTTGAATATCAGGCAACTGAGGGCTCTAGGCCACTATACTGTCTGTCATATAATGACAGTGGTGGATGTTTAAATAATAAGTACGAGAACGCCCCGCAAGCGGTTGCAGGTATATTTACTAAGTTTGTAGATTATATAGATGTAACAGATCCTGTAAGTTATAAGTTTTTGGCAATATTAGAAAGTGATGATAAGCAAAAAGAGCAAACCGCACAGTTTAGGAATATTCGTATTACAGCGTACGATATTACCGACACCATCTCGTTAAAGCCTTCTGATAAGGCATATAAGATTGGTGTTAATCTAAACACCAAGGATTTAAATTCGGGTCATGTTATTATAACTTTTCCTGACTATGCTGGTTTAAACAAAAGCTACCAGGCTGGGGATATTGCATATAATACACAATCGAAAAACTGCGATAATTTTAACTCTAAAAGTTTTATGCGAAGTTATGTACTTGGCAAATATATTTACACTGCAGAAGATGCGATTAGCTGTGACACGTTAGATTCTAAGATTATAAATACCTCTTCAAGCTACTTAATAGATTTTGTATATAAAAACGTAATAGGAAAGGGTTTAGACATATGTATGGCAAGTGGGAGTTTACAAAAATGTATGTTGCAAGATAGGTTAGGAACCGTTTCTGAAAGATTTTATAATTCAGGAGCAGTAAAGACAGAGAGCTTTGTTTTACCAAGTTACCCATCGGCAGAAAAAATTCAGATTAATATTGGTAATCAATCAATTGGAAATATAAAAACAGTAAATGAGTTGTATAGTATTAATGTTAAATATATTCCTTATGAGTGGTTAAAGGGTATTTTTACCACCAGTCGTGCTGAATTTAGTTCAGCATCTATTTTACTAAATGATAATAATCAGATTCTGAACCTAGTTCAGAATGACAATAGATTAAAGGTTAAATCCGTTAATAAAACTCAAACATATAAATACGAAATAACTACAAATGGTCAGGCTGGTTTGTTAGTGCTAAATCAATCCTTTGATAAGGGTTGGGTAATGTATAAGGCTGATTCTTGTTTATTTGGGCTTGCTACTCCAATAACTTGTAAAGAAAAGGTAAGTAGCCATTATCTAGTAAGTAACTGGGCAAATGGATGGATAACAGATGATTTAGACAGTGCTTATGTGATCATTTTTTGGCCTCAGTACCTACAGTTTGGAGGGTATTTAGTATTGGTATTATGGTTTGGGTTTTTGATTTTTCGTTATACCTTTAAAAGGTGAGTAATAGGTAGAACGCTGACGACACGTTGGAATGGTTTTTTTTGTCTAAAGGGTGGATCGGAACGACTAGCTTGACTCTAAACCTATAGTATAGTATTATTATTAAGTATTAATTATTATCTCCCGCCCAAAAAATATATTATGAAAAATACTGCAAGAGTTATTATAACTCTAATAATTTTTTTATTCACGTTTGAAAGCGTAGCTTACGCTAAAGAGATTTGTACCACTCAATATGGAGGGGGACAAACTTGTGTAAATGTAGATGAAAATTCAAAATTATCAATTGATAAGACTATATATAACCCAGATCATAAGACTTACGAAGATCATGTTTCTGCATCAAGTTATGTTTTTACAGCAGGTGAAGAGGTTAAATTTAGCATTACAGTTAAAAATAATGGCGATGTAACTTACAAAAAGCTAGTTATTACTGATGAATTACCAGATTACGTAGATTTTGTAGAGTTTACAGGTGAATACAGTGGTGATAAAAGAGATAACAGCAGAGTTTTAGTTTGGGAGTTTGATAACTTTAAAAAGGGTGATGAAGTAACAGTTAAATTTAAAGCTAGGGTAGTAGCTGAAAAGGATTTGCCAAGTACTATAGGTGATATGCAGACAACTAACGTCACAAGAGTAGAAGGAACAAGAAAAGATAACAACAAAAAAGATGAAAATGCAGATTACTCAAGGTTTTATATTAGATTACCAAGAGTAGCAGGAGATGTTACACAGTTACCTGAAGCAGGGCCAACAAGCTGGTTGATAGCTATAATATTGATTTTAGCTGGATTGGTTACAAAGTTATACATAACAAGTAAAGCAATTACAAAGTAATAATAGATTAAATAAGGTCTTGCAATAGCAAGACCTTATTTATTACATAACGACCCCAGCCTTGCCAGGGCTTTTTTATGCAGAAAAAAATATTAACGACAATAGGAGTAATAATAATTATAGTTGCAGGGCTATTGTTTGTAAGAGAGAGATTTGGCATTAATCTTAACCCATTAACATACGTTAGTAACAAGACAATAAATAAACAAGAAGAGCAAACAATGACAATAGAGAGTATGGGAAGTTATAGACAAATTCCACAAACATACAATCAAAAAGAGGCAGTTGAGGTAGATGTCAACATAAAAAATTCATCTAAAATAGTGTTATCCGACACATATACATTTAAGGCTTATCAGGTCATGGGTGTTTGGGATACCTTAAAAAGAGAGATAAAGTACCAAGATAGAAAAAATGCTGCGACAATAAATAGTGACACAGAGTTAATTAATGAGTCAGATTTATTAGAAATGATAAAAGAAATAGAATGTAAGGCAGGAAATGACAATTGTTATGACAATATAAACACAAATGACCTAAACAATAAATATGGTGGCGTAGAGGTAAAGTTTGAAGAACCAAAGTACGAGATAAAGTTTGATACAACAGTAGCACCAGGTGAGAATGTAAGTCAAAAAATAGCATTTGAACCAGATGATTGTGGTTACTATATGTTAGTAGTAGGTAACAAAAAATACTGGAGTTCGTCTGATAGTGGTGTAAATAGAGTGGGGTTTATAGCAGTAAGTAGCTGTGCAAAAAGTGGACAGAACGGGCAAATTGCCTCGGGGGTTAGTGACATAAGACAACCTGCAATTGACACAGCTACCCCAGCAATAACCAAACCACAAGTTGAAGAGCTACCACAGGCTGGAGCAACGAGCTGGATAATTGCAATACTACTTATAATTGGTGGACTAACAATACAAAGGGTGACAAAAAGAGCTAAGATAGGCTAATCATGTTTAAAAAATTGTTATATTGGTTTGCAGTTGGTATGTTATCAGTGATTATTGTTGTCACAATTGACACATCAGGTTCCTTATTTACATCTAATAAGGTAAATAAAAATACTCAGTCCTTGTTTGTTAAGGCATCCTCAGAAAACATAGTAACCAAACCAAAAGCTGAAATATCTTCGATATTTAGATCAATAAGTGTCAAACAATACTTTATTCCTGAAAATTTAACTATTAACTCAATAGGTGTACATAACTCATTAATTGAGAAAGTCGGTGTCAATAGCGAGGGATCTATGACTGTCCCAACTGATCCTAATAATGTTGGATGGTATAAAAAGGGTTCGTTAGTGGGACAAACAGGTAATATTGTATTTGCAGGGCATTTCGATTGGTTTGATGGACAAAAGGGTGTTTTTTATAGTCTAAATAAAGTACAGGTTGGAGATAAAGTTGAGATTAGTGGGAATAATAAATCGCTTGTTTATCAGGTGTATGAAACTAAATATGTTCCAATTGATGATGAAGGTGCAGTTTTAGATGCTTTTAGAGATTCTACAAATTCTGAACTTACATTAATTACATGCGGCGGTGTGTGGGATAATGTTAAACAGTCTTATGATAAAAGATTTTTGGTTAAGGCGATTTTAATCGTCCCAGTGCCGAAATTGTAAAACCGACTTTTAAAACGTCCCTTTGTCCTGTATTGAAATGCAGAGACAACACCCACCAGTGGCAGGCGGGCACTGGGGCGAATATATTTGCTTTTTTAATCTCTTGTATATATAATATTCTAGACACACAAAAGAAGTATATAATTATTCCAGACATAAATAGTTGAAGGCAAAAGTTTAGTCCATTAAATTTTGAAGAAACAATTTCAGAAAGTTAACAAATTAAACATTCCATGCTTTTATCATTAGTATTAAATAAAATAAATAATCATGCCAGATAACGAAATAAAAAAAGTTGCTGAAACGTATAAGGATAAAGTAGTAAACACTTCTACTCCTGCGCCCACTCAATATAGATCAGATGATCCATCTCAAAAGTATACAGACGAAGAGGTATTAAAGGTTGAGGGATTTTTAGAGATTTTACAAGACTATGGGATTCTTCGTGCAAAAGACGCAGAGCTTGTAGTAACTGAATACGATAACTTTCCAACAGACGTTTATATATCACAATCTCAAATCAGAAGATTCTCTTTACGAAAAGGCGATTTAATTGAAGGGTTAGCTAGACCACCAAAAGAGAACGAGAGATACTTATCCCTTTTAAAAATTGTAAAGGTAAGTGGTCAGACTCCAGAAGAAGCTAGAAAGCGACCAAGATTTGAGAAATTAGTTCCTATTTTTCCTAAGGAGTGGTTAGCACTTGAATACGATAAGAACGAGATGTCTACACGTCTAATTGACCTAGTTTCTCCTATTGGCAAAGGACAACGTGGAATGATAGTCGCTCCACCTAAAGCAGGTAAAACATGGTTACTTAAAGCAATTGCGAAAGGTATTACGACAAATTATCCAGAGATAACATTAATGGTTGCACTTATTGGTGAGAGACCAGAAGAGGTTACAGACATGCAAAGAAGTGTTGAGGGTGAGGTTGTTGCGTCAAACTTTGACGAACCTGCTGAAAACCACACACGAACTGCTGAAATGGTACTTGAAAGAGCAAAGAGAATGGCAGAAACAGGCAAGGATGTTATTATATTAATAGACTCAATTACAAGGTTAGCAAGAGCATATAATACAGTGCTACCACCTTCTGGCAGAACACTTTCTGGAGGTATTGACCCAATTGCCCTATATCCTCCTAAGCACTTTTTTGGTGCTGCAAGAAATTTTGAAGATGCAGGAAGTTTGACAATATTAGCTACAGCACTTGTAGATACAGGTTCAAAAATGGATGATGTTATTTATGAAGAGTTTAAGGGTACAGGAAATATGGAACTTCACCTTGACAGATCACTTAGTGAAAGAAGAATTTATCCTGCAATTGATATTACAAGATCAGGAACTAGGCATGAAGAGCTGTTATATGGCGACAAATTGGATACGATATTTAGCCTTCGAAGGATGATTGATTTGCTAGATGACAGAGAGGCAACAAGCTTAGTTCTTTCAAGACTTAAGAAGACAAAAGATAATAAAGAGTTTCTAAAAACCTTAAGCGACGGGGGTAAATAGCCGTCCCAATTCTCCAAACAAAACTATCTATAATTAAGTATCGGTAGTTGATCGCCCCGCTTTCGAACTTGCCAGTCTTTCTGGATGCAGAGACAACGCCGAAGGCGTTAAAGAGACAAATTTGATAGGGATGGATTGCCTGCCTTCCGGCAGGTCGGTATCAATATCGACACGGGGATGATCCTCTTGAAATAATTTTCAGATATGCTAAATTTTATATATGAATGTACCTGCTACAAGCTCTCCTAATAAGAATAAAAAATCAATTATAATTATAGTTTCATTGGTAGTATTGGTAGTTATAGTAGCTGTTTCTTATCTATTAATTACAAGATTTAACGTAAAAGTTCCATTTATTAAAACAACAGTAAAAACAGACGAACAAGTTGCTGAGATAATCCCATTGTTTGATGAAAAAACGAAAAAACCAAACGCAAAGTTTTTTGAACTTGCAATGGAAAAAGACTATAAAGAGGTACAAAAACAGACAGATAACCAGATAACATCACCTAATCTGTATCAGCAAGAACTACGAGAAGAATTTGATAAACAGTTAGATAGACAGATTCAAAATTTTTCAGTAACTTACACCAATAATGGATTTGAACCATTTTCTATGACGATAGTACAGGGGGATCTTGTCACATTTGAAAACACATCGGATGGAATACTAAAAATAGAAGGAGAAGGGTGGGGGAGTGGCCTAGAGCTTGATAATAAAGAGATTAATAAGTTTTCCCAACAGTTTGATTTGTTAGGAACGTACGAGTACCATTCGACCCAAAACCCAGATTATAAAGGTGAGATAGTGGTGATTAAGCCTTAATAGTTTACCAATTTTTAATAATATCTCGAAAAAGCAATACTTTTGATTTGCTGTTTTTATTAAATAGAAATGGTTCAACATCTTTTGATAAGTTTTCAAAATTTAAGCTTTTTATTACTTAATAACCAAGATCAGATAACAAAGATAAATTATTGGAGAACAAAAGATAAGGCAGAGGTTGATTTTATAGCAAGTATTGGAGCTACAATTATTCCTATAGAAGTAAAATATTCTGATTTGGATAATGTAAATGTTTCAAAGTCATTTGTAAATTTTATTAATAAATATAATCCAAAAATTGCTTTTGTAGTTAACAAAAGTTTTAATTCAAAAAGAAAAATAAGAAATACCAGAGTTTTCTTTATACCTTCCTACCTATTAATGGATAAGAATTTTTTACAAAGCGAAAGAAAGTATTAATTAGATCAGTATCTGCAAGAGATATGAGTAAGAGAGAAAGGGAAATATATGATAAATAAAAAACTACCAAAATTTGTGAATGAAGATGAAGAAAGAAAGTTTAGGGCAAATGCCGACTCTGCTTATTATATAGATTGGGCTAAGGCCAGAGGGCAGTAGTTTTTTCTAACCTTAAACTTTCAACTAAAACTATATCAATAAGACTGCCTTTAAACTCATTTAATGAGATAAAAAGAAAAGCAAATTTTTTAGATGTGTCATATCAGTCGTATATGAAAACAGTTTTACATAAAGAGTTTATGGTGAAGGATAAATAACATTAAAGTCAGACTTGATTTTTGTCAGGTATAAGTATACAATAGTGTTAACTTATGACCGACCAAAACAGATCAGTTTCATATCTACTTACTTCTACAAATAAAACGGTGTTTACCACAGGTGATCTAAATAAAATTTGGAAATATGAAAACTATAGATCTCTCATAAAAAGAATTGGTGATCTTAACAAATCAGGTGCACTTATCCAGATTAGAAAGGGCTTATATACTATTGATGGACTTAGGGTAAATGAGTTAGAGTTGGCTAACAAAGTACGAACTCCTTCGTATATTTCTTTTGAAACAGTACTTTACAAAGAGGGAATTATTTTTCAGTGGGACACACAAGTAACGCTTGCAAGTAAAGAATCCTTCTCAACTTTAGTGGGTGGTACTCAGTTAATTTATAGAAAACTAAAAGATAATATATTACTAAATGGGGTAGGGGTTTTTGAGACAGATAATTACCATATTGCAACAAAAGAAAGAGCAGTTCTTGATATGCTTTATATCGATTCGAATTTTCACTTTGATAATTTACGAAGTATTAATTTTGAAAAACTGCAACAGCTTAAAAGTATATATAATTCTAAAAAATTAAACGTTGTAGTTAAAAAATTGGAGGGATATGCTAGATCGTACTAAACACGAAAATACAATGAGGAATATATTAGATGATATTTACTCACACAAAACTCTTGCGCCCATACTGGGTTTTAAAGGTGGAACAGCATGTTACTTTTTCTACAAATTACCAAGATTTTCGACTGATCTAGATTTTAATCTATTAAATCTTAAGAAAAAGCAGTTAGTTTATGATTTATTACTGCCGTTACTGGAAAAACATGGTAAGGTAGCAGATAAATATATAAAGAAAAATACTATTTTTTTCTATATTGTGCATACAAAACAAAGAACAGGTATAAAGATAGAGATCTCAATCCGTGATATTGAAAAGGTGAATAGTTATGAATTAAAAGAATTTTACGGTACATCAATGCTTGTTATGAAAAAGTCAGATCTTTTTGCAAATAAATTAATTGCATTGAAAAATCGAGGAGCAGCAACCTCTCGGGATCTTTTTGATATAAACTTTTTCTTTCACCAAAATTGGGATATTTCTAAAGAAATAGTAACAAAAGTTACAGGAGTAGAGCTAATTACTTATCTAAAAGAGTTAGTTAAATTTATAGAGAAAAACTTTAATTATAAGACAATACATTTAGGACTTGGTGAACTAGTAAGTGATCCTAAGCAAAGAAGTTTTATTAAAAACAAATTAATAGATGATGTAATCAATCAGTTGAATTTTTATATTGACTCTGAAACGAGACAGATAAATAGCTTGACCAAAAAAATGATTTAGTCACTCAAGTCATTGACAGTTTGTAACTTTTGTATATAATGTACATTATGATACAAAGTATTAATGCAACCCAAGTAAGAAATTCTTTTGCTGAAATTGTAAACCGTGTTACCTATGGAGGTGAAGAATTTATAGTTGAAAAACAGGGGAATCCTGTTGTTCTTATTACACAGGTTCCAAAAACAAAGACTCAAATTAATAAGGTGTCCCCAAAAACATTTCTAAATAACTTAACAAGCTATGGTTTGGGGGGCGTTCCAACAAATTTGGCTAAAGATCATGACAAATATACATGGAAATAACAAACTAGTAATTGTTGATTCTGATGCATTAATAGGATTAATAAGTGAAAATGACCTTTTGCATAGGCGTTGCATGAGTGTTTTAGATTATATTGCAAGTTATGGATTAACCACAATAGTTTGTCAGTCAACCATACTAGAGGCTTCGACTACTCTTTCTAGGGTTATTAATCGAGCTGATCTTGCTCAAAGGTTGCTTCGAGATTTTGCTTTGCTTAAGCAACCGGAATTTTCGGAAATTGGGGCAATGTCTTTTATGGCTAACACTTATAACCTAAAGGTTTCAAAAAAGAACACCCCGTTTGATTACTATGTTTTAGCAGTTGCAAAAATAAATAATATAAATTTGGTTTTTTCATTTGATACATTTTATAAGAAACAGGGTTTAACACTTATTGAAAGTCAGGTGTAGGCAAGTTCGGAATGATTTGTTGCAGTGCTACAGGTACGGTCCTGTAGGGGTACTCCCTTAAAAAAGGTGAGTATTCTTAAACAATGGGGATTTAGAATAATAACAAACCCAAGTTGAGGGTAAAATTGCAAACTATACTTTACAAAAATACCGCTTTATTGTACAATAGATTATATGGTAAAAAGGGATATTTGGGATGAGTTAAAAAAAGAGTTAAAACGAGATGAAATATTAGTACTAACTGGTTCAAGGCAAGTTGGTAAAACTACAACTATAAAATGGTTATTATCACAGATTAAATCAGAAAATAAACATTTTTTTGATCTTGAAAATATTAGCAATAGAAAACTATTTTTGGTTCAAGATTACGATTCAATTATTCAAGAGTTTCAGAGACTTAATTTAAATACATCCGAAAAAATGTATATTGCAATAGATGAGATTCAATTTTTGCCAGAACTACCAG
>Ga0209284_10002345_pt1 | contig 26155 bp, 24 predicted proteins | sample FRY03_FD_187211 | JGI IMG/M metagenome (GOLD analysis project Ga0209284, IMG submission 187211) | Freshwater microbial communities from Lake Fryxell liftoff mats and glacier meltwater in Antarctica - FRY-03 (SPAdes) (version 2) | ecosystem: Environmental > Aquatic > Freshwater > Ice > Glacier...
TTCAATACAAGTTTATGGTGTCCGGTCGTGGCGACCAAAGCCGTACTAAAGAACGAGATGTCTTCTGCATGAGCCATAGATCGTCGGCTAGTCAGCAAACCCTTATAACTATTGGTGCGCCCGGAGGGACTTGAACCCCCAACCGTCTGATCCGAAGACAAGTAATGAATGTGTCATGGTGTCTGTGTGGTCTGTATAGGTGGACTCAGTCTGGGTTTTAGATGGTGGTGGTGCCACCCAGTCGGTCCGGGCTAGGCCTCTATTTCATTCCCATCCACTTGCCGAGTTTGTTGCGCCGTCCTGCTTGCGTGAGTGGGATACCCGTCTCTCTGGCGATCTTGCGTTTTAGTTTTGTAACCCCTAATGCGCGCTTCCACGAAAACGAAATTCCTGGTCCGAGTTTCATAATCTGTTCCCCATTCTTCAGTTCCCCTAAGGTGAGCCTAGACCTCGCCATCGATGAAGTCGTTGTCTGAATACATGCCGGGGATGTCCATCTCGGGGTCGATCACGTTTATATAGTAGGTATCTCGCCATACTCCCCGTGGCGAGTCCAGCAGGACAAAAGTCCTTGGAGCTGCCATTAAAAGCAACTATCGTTCAAATTGTGGGATTCATCAGCAGACACTTAGTGCCTCGGTCGGTACGGCGTGTTGCCCACCCAGTTAGAGCGGTTAGGCGTGCCGTGACCCCGAGGTCCGTTAAAAGGATCAGCCGAGCCTTCAACCCTATCGATAATGTCCTTTACGCCGCTGAACGGAGAATTTTTACAAAGAAACGGGGGGTCTAGCCAAGTATTCACCCACGACGGATGTGACACCCAACATCGTTCATCGGACGCCGCGAACCGTTGTCGAAAAGGCCCCTCGGTCGAAAGTTCTTACGAAAGTAGTCAACAAACAGAAGTAAGTGCAATAATTACTAACCGATGCCGCTGCGGTAGACGCATACAGATTGGCGCCTCAGTATGCCCCTTTTGCAAAATATAAATTCGTTGATGATTCATGTTTCTAATGCAAAGGTGATTGGCAACTAAAAAGACTCGATGGGGAACTCGCAGTCTATTGTCCGAGACGCGATTAACACCCTTATCTTATTCTTGCTAGGCCTCTTAGAAATCCAGACTATTGCGTTGTGGTTGTACTACTGTAAAAGTAGCTGGACGACGCAGGTCACACAGAATTGGTGGTAATTGTGGGAGCATATACCGTACAACGTGTAGGTAATCAGATCTTCGTGAACACAGATCCTAAGACTGTTTTCGAGTTTCTTGAACGATCAACTGCATGGTCGTGGAAGACGCAGTTTAATCGCGACATGGCACTTCAGAATTTGTCGTTCGAAGTGCAGGGGTCTTTCTTCAAGGATAATTCGGCTGCGGCTACCTTTGATATTTCGTCCTCATTGGATGGTGGAACCGTTATCGCCGTATCGGGTGATAGAGGCAACTTGATGGGTGCACTAGGCGGAAATGTATTCAACGTAGGCGTCAAGAAATTTCAGAATAAAGTTCTAGACGAGGCGGAAAGAGTCCTGCGTTCGGCATAGGCGGCGTACACCCCTAGTTAGTTTGCGATTACCTAGGGAGACCCCAATGAAGACCGAAGAACTCGAAGACGGCGATGTTTGCCCGTATTGCGGTGTGCTCGCGATCTTCTTCGAAGGTGCCGCCGACACACTGTGCCCTAATTGTGGCTCCGAGTTGATCAACATCGGTCTCGATGACAACGTCGACGGCAACAACCTCGATGAGATTGATCCAGACGAAGTCGACTCAGCCGGCGATACCGAAAACAGCGGGCCCAGTGACGGTGCCGGCGACAGTTTCGGCGGCTCCGACGAAGGCGACTACTAACTCAGCGGCACTCACACCGCCAGAGCAAACACACTGGCGTGCCATCTACTTCAAAAGTGTGACCAATTCAAGGTATTTCAATTGCCGTCAGGGTCAGCGTCAGATCGTGCATAAATTCCGTTGCCCTGAATTGGTTGGTATCGGCAGTCGATGCAGAATTCCGACTTTGTATCCAACTACGAGGAACGTTCCAATGCGCGCCGTGCTCCATTAATGGACGACTCCGGTTTTGGCCACACAAGTTTTAGATCACGAAGTGACTTCAGAATGATCTCGCTAACGAGCATATTTCTAAACCACTTTTGATTGCTTGGAATTATCCACCAAGGAGCATGAGCCGTGTTTGTCTTGCTCAGCGTTTCACCAAATACATCGGCATACCTATCCCAGTGCGCTCGTTCTTTTACGTCGGCGCTACTAAATTTCCAATTTCTTGTTGAGTCCTCAATCCGACTCTTTAGCCGCTTGAGTTGTTCATCTTTCGAAATGTTGAGAAACAATTTTATTACTATCGTTTTCTCGTCAGTAAGAAGTCGTTCAAACTCATTTATATGGTGTATTCGCTTCTTTGCCTCTTTCTCGGTAATCAATTTGTGAACCCGAGTCACCAATACATCCTCGTAATGGCTCCTATTAAAAATGGCAATTGCCCCACGTGGGGGACACGAATTATGGATTCTCCAAAGATAGTCGTGCTGGTTCTCCTGACCGTCCGGGGCCTTAAACGATTTAACGTAAACGCCCTGTGGATTAAAGGCTGACATGACATTCCGAATTGTGCCATCTTTCCCCGCTGTATCAATGCCTTGAAGCACGATTAGCAGCGATGTTTTGCTTTCGGCGTAGAGTCGATATTGGAGTTCCTCCAATTCGACAAGGTTATTATTGATAACAGACACGCTCTTTTCCTTGGAAAAGTTACTGGGCGCATCTGGGCTGAAGTTCGCCAAATCGATAGCTTTTCCAGTGTCTTGACGAAATTTGCTAAAATTCATTTTCACTCCCGTGATCTTATTGTGCGTGTTTGTTTCGGCCAAGTCATAAATTGCCGATAACTCTGATTTCCAGATATTACATTCTCGTTGAACTGGGTAATCGTTTGACTAAATTACAGGCCGTATAATTCTGTCACGCAGTCGCTCGGCTCGGCGGTCGGCCGCGGTTGGCGCCGGTGCTGGTGTTGGTGCCGCTTCCGGGATGATCTGGAGATGCGCGTGAGCCACGAGACGATCTACCTGTCGCTGTTCGTTCAAGGGCGGGGCGAACTACGTCGGGAACTGGCGCACTGTTTACGAACAGGTCGCACGAGGCGACGCGCACAGGGTCGACTCTGAGGTATTTGCGATTAGCGGCTCCGCAATTTATCGAGGCGGCAATCTGTTTTGGTCAGAACTAAGGGATTTGGCCAGTGGGTGGGTTTAGAATTAAGCAACTGAAAACCATGGTACGTTTTGACGACGAGCATTTTTGGGGGCAGTTATGTTTGGCAGAAATAGTGATAAAGAACTCGAAAAGCAGGCACGCCGCTGGTTCAGGAAGAAGCGTTGGTGGGTAGTAGTGGTGATATTGGGGACCATGTTGTACCAGAATGTAACCGTTGGAAATTTAGATGTGAAGATACGTGAAGCCGTTGACGAGATAAAGAGCATGTTGCCCTAACTGATAGGGCTCTCTTCGTTTTACGGTTCTTTGTAGTAGGTCAATCAGGTTTTGTGCCCATTTGACTGTTGCGTTCGGTCGTTCTATGGTTACACGTGGGGGGGGTGTCCCTCGAGCGAGTTTTTCGGGGGGCTTGGTCATGTCGATTGATGGTCGTGAATGGGACGATCTTCGCGGCGATGAATTCCGTGTCGAAGTTGCGTCTTTCCCGGAAGTTGAAGAAGAATCGAAATCTCCGAGATCACCGGTGCCGCTGTTAATTATCGGGGGTGTCTTAGCCGCAGTCCAAGGATCACTCTTGATTTTTGAGATGAACCTTTACGGTTACGTTTTGGGGGTTATGTCTTCCGTAATTCTAGCCACTGCACTTTTGCGTGACCAACGACTCCAAGCCAAACGAGACTACGTCTACATTGCGTGGTTTCGTAAAACCACCGTTGCAACTCGAATTCTAGTAATTATTTTAAGTTTTATTCACATCATTCTTCTTGCGATCGACAAGTCAAAGTGACTCAATTTAAAAAGAGTCTGCGTCTTGCTTTAGCAGTCGTGGTATTCGGCATGGCATTTGTTACTGGTCATGCCAATGCGTCTCCGAAAAGCAACTCAGTTGTCGTTAGGCAATCCGAGTGTATAAGCGAAAAGGGCAGGCTATCAGTCTTATTCTTGGTCGATGAATCAAAGAGTCTTATGCAGTCCGACCAAAATGCAGAGCGGGTTAATGCGGTTAAGGCATCTTTGCAGGGCTACTATTCGCTCGCAGCTGCCTCGCTGGCAAAAGGAAAGAAGAAGATTTTTATCGATGTCAAACTTGCAGGCTTTAGCGATAGGTACGAGAAGCGAAGTGAATGGGTGGATATCTCTAATGAAGCTGGGTTGATTTCAGAGCATGAATTTAAAGGGCTCATCAGCGAGGTTGACGGCTTTAGAACGCGTAACACAATCAGATACACACAATATGACGTCGCATTGAGTAGCAGTTTGGCTGAGCTTAAGAATAGAAATCAGATCGATCCCTTGGAACGGTGCCTAGTTCTTACCTGGTTCAGTGATGGTGAGCACGATTCCGACGACAACCCCTTTTTGAGCGAGAGAGAGCAAAGTACGATTCAGTCGGATCTCTGCGGCCCTGGTAAAATTGCTGATCAGATACGAAGTGGCAATGTCTATCTTTCAGCGGTTGGTTTAAATAAAGACGAAAAATTGGACCTCGGTTTAATGAGTCTGATATCTGAGGGTCAAGGGACCTACAAAGGCGAGGCAAAAACCGGTAGTGCAATTTTTCAACAAACTTCCTGTGGAGTAGAGCCAGCAACTGGCACATATGTCGAGTCTAAAAATGCAGATGAACTGATCATAAACATGGTCATCAATATCCCAGACTCTCCTAAAGACCCGGTTGCGCTAGAGGAATGTGGTGTGGCGAGTGCAGATTGTAGCGAAATCAGTTTCACCGTATCTGGGGCGATGCAGAGCTTCAAGCTTCTGATAAACAAATCGACTGCTAGCCAGAGGGTTTCGCTTGTTTCGCCAAAGGGAACTTCAATTGATCTTTCCAACCCAGAATTGGTAGGTAAAAACGTTGAGGTTTATCCGTACGGCGTGAAGGTGTTATGGGTTGAAGTTAATCGCAATTCGGGCGCAGAATGGGACGGGTTATGGAAGTTATCATTTAGGGGCGACGGCTCGAAGGATTCAATAGTTAGTGTTCGGTTTATTGGCGATTTGAAGGTCGAATTTGATGCCCAGGATGCCAGAGGCCGGAATCGGATAGACCGAGACAAAACCAAAGATCTGCGGCTTATCGTAAAGTCGGTGTCTAGTTCGCCTTTCGTCGAAAATTTGGATATTTCAGAGCTATCGCTAGAAATTAGCGGGACCCCTGTAAATCTTCAGCGTGATGCCGCGCCCGGTGTTTTCATTTTCCCCGCGGGCAAATTAAAAGATTTAATCACTGGCACTGGCGCTTTCAGTAGCTCGGGAGCGTTGCAATTGAGTGCGACACCGATAATGAGCGTGAAGGGACTAAAAGACCTAAAAAATCAAGAAACAATTCAAATTCGTTTCGATCCGACCGTGGCGACATTAGCTGTGTCAAATGGCGACACGCTTCCTGCGTGTACTTTGCCAGGCACGTCTAGTATTCGAGAGAAACAGCCGCTGACTCTCACTCTGCTTTGCGATGGACCAAAGAGCGGGGACGGTCTTCTATCGATTACTGAAATTAGGCAACCAACTGACAACGAAGTGCCCGATCTCAAATTTAAGTTGGAGGTAGAGAGAAATTGCAAGATTCCGGAGAAATCGGAAGGCATTGAGTGCAAAGTTGTCATTGCGCCTGGTGAAGATCACAATGGCGGTGTAAAACTAAAATTGCTTGGTTCTGTGTCTGGCACAAAATCAGATTTTCCAGATGCCAAAACAGATGTCGACTATTTGATTGCTGTATCTATGTCGCGCGAAATGAATACCGAAATAGGTTGGCTCTGGTTTCTTTCCTTGCTTCTGACGTTTTTTGTAATTCAGGCTTTGATAAGACTCGGGTTTGCTGTTGCATCTAGCCGTTTTGAAGCTGTAGAGATTAACTATCGCAAAATTCTAATTGACATAAGAGTCCGCAGATCGGCAAGCGGCGCTCTTGAGATAACGAACCAAGACGGGAGTCGGCTATCCGCGAGTCCAGAGCAAGCGTCTTTAATGTTTGAATTAGGCAAGCCAACTCCTCGATTTAAAGTCGGTGAATTTAGCTTTATCGCTTCTTGGATTGAGACTTTTAAAAACACCAGCGTCGCTCCTCTCGGATCAGTTGTGATTGACAACCACCTCGGGTTCGGCAGTTCGAGCCACCGTGCCAATAAAGATGGGTCGGTGCGCGCCTGTATTACTCTCGCCGTGCCAAACCAATGGGTAGTTGCCATTGACTCGAAAAAGTTTTTTGATTTTGTTGATCAGTCAACGAGTGAAGTTGATGCCCGATTGATCGCATTCCTAATGCCATTAGAGACCCCTGGTCAAGAGATTGAACCACAACTTCGCGAACTTGCAATATCCATACCGATGTCGCTTGACGATCAATTCAGGACAGTCGCCGAGTTAAATGCGCGGCCAGCCGAAGATTCTGGCTCGAGCGACGATGATTCGATGGGTGAGGTAGTTGAATCGGCCTCAGAAGAAATAGGCGGCGTTTTTCAAGATGCTCGACCGGTCCGATTAGAAGGCATTAAGCCAACGAAGCGCTCTCGTCGTTCCCGCCGAAATAAAAACGGCGGCAGTGAAGAAGTTGTCTTTTTATCAGACGAATCTGATGTCGTTGGTGGATCATCAGAGGACGATGAACCATTTGGCGGGGCGTTTGCATAAGAAACAATAACAACGGAGAATTTAAACCGAAATTTCAATTAACCAAACATAAATGAAGGGGATAATCATGTTAAGGCCAGTAATTTTTGTGGGTTGTGGTGGTTCCGGCCAAAAAGCGGTCCGTTATGTGCGAGATGCCGTGAGTCGTCGTCTCTCGCATGCCGGCTGGGAGGGCAACATTCCAGAGGCTTGGCAATTCATCGGGCTTGACACTCTGAATATTCAGGAGGCAGCCGAGAAAATACCCCCTCTTCCCGCTTCAGATTATTTGTCAGTGTCCCTTGAGTTTGACAACTTTAAGGGACTCAGCGACGCCTTGCTTACCAGGTTTCCGAAGGGCTCAGCCGGCTTCCATGAAATGATGGGGTGGCGACCGAACCCATCAGAGGTCAAAGTTCCGTTAAGGAGTGGAGCTGGGCAGATGAGGGCTATCGGTCGATGTGCTGGCGCTTATAGTCTCGAGAAAATAATCAGCAAAAAACTTATGGATGCATTTGGCAAGGCGGATGCTGGCGGTCCTGAATTGCAGAGAGTTTCTGAGCAGTTGATGGGCATTCAGGTTCCCCCTGGTACTTCTACGCCAGACCCATTGGTAATGGTTCTCGGTTCGATGGCTGGGGGCACTGGTTCGGGGATCATGCTTGACGTTATTGACTTGATCAGGCGGATACATCCCAAGGGAAAATTTCCGATTGCAGTTGTTTTTTCGACAGATATTTTTGGATCGCTTGCCAATGACGCGATGGCCGCTAACGGGCTTGCGTTTATGTCCGAGTTGCTTTCTGCTTATTGGGACAACGAACACGCGGACGCGGCGTTGATACCGGGCATTGTTGCGACTGATACGCGTGGGCCACATGCCACATTTATCATCGGCCGAAAGAATGTTGACGGACTTGATTTACGTGATTCGATCAATGTCTACAGAGCTGTTGGCGAGACTTTGGCGGCTGCGACCACTTCAGCGACAGTTCAGGATGACTTCTACAATTTTGTGACAGTCAACTGGGCAATGTTCTCACCGATGAACGCCGGTGGTTATGGGCTTGATGAGGCCGCCGAACAGCGGTTATCTGGCGTGCTTTCGTCTTTTGGTTCGGCGACGCTTTCGATTGGTCGTGACCGGTTCTCGAATTTTGCGGTCAAATTGTTGGAGCGTTCTGTTTTGGAACATTTGGTGAATGGCTTTACTCAGGCCGCGTTCCGTGAATTTGGTGATTCGGTCACAACGATGCCTGCAGTTGTTCAGCAAGAAAAGTTGGTTGAACGTTTCTTTCAACCATTTATGAATGATTGCAATTTGCTTGAGCGTGGCGATGGTCAAACTCAGTTCACTGATCTTGTCGCATCTGACCAGCGCCGAACAGAGTTGATTCAGCGAGCGTCGCAAGTGCTCAAAGGCGGAGCCATGCCATCTAAGCAGACAGCCCAAAGATGGTGGTTAACGATAAAGGCTCACGAGAATCTCGCCAAAAAGCAGCTTCTCGTTGAAAATGATGAGTGGAGTACAAGAACTCTTAATGATTGGGCACCGAAAGCATTCGCAACCGTATTAGCAGTTGTGACTAATTATGTTGCGAAACTGAGTTTGCCAGTTACGGAAAAGATTCTTGCAAAAACACAAACGGAAGTTGCCGAAGTGGCTGGGGAGGTGCGTCAAGACGCTAACAAGTTACGAAACGGGGCTTTGGTCAAAGTCCAAAAAGCACAAGAAGCATTGGCTGCAAACCAAAAGGGTGAGTTGAGTGCGACGCATTCGGCTGTTGAAGAAGCTTTTAAAAATGTGGCTCAAGCAATCGCTATGGAAGCCACAGCGACAAGCCTTGATCGTGTCGCGATGGCGATGGAAAGCTTGGCTTCAGCCGTGTTAGGCAACTTTGGGGCCCGGTTGCGTCAAACCCTCGGTCGGGTTCAGGCCTGGGTTAGTCCACAAGACGGCCAACCATCTAAAGTTGCCGGCTGGCCGAAAAATGATGGGACAGTGCCAAACTCCTTCGCGCCGAGCCCTGTCGAATTTTTCCTTGAGGATTATGTCGAGTGGCCACAGCGTCTAAAGGAGCTAATCCTAGCATCATTGACTGCAGAAGAAAAAGCAGCTGGTGACCCAATTGAGATTGCTAGATCGATGATCATTAACGGACGCTTTAGTCATAAAGGCACCCAGCAGGTTATGCCATTTTTTTGGTCTTCACGAGATGGCGGTGAGTCACCACGCTGGTCAGTTGGCTCAGCAGCACCAGAAATAGATGCCGCACTCGAAAACATCGAAGACAGGATCAATTCTTGGTTGAAGCGACCGGGCACAGAACTACAAAAATTTCTCACTGAAGGCTTGCAGTCATATCTTCAAGACAGAGACAGCAACGGCCAACCGGTACCAACCCATATTGCACGACTCCAAACATTCAAGCAAAAATTGCAAGAAGCATTACAGCAATCGAGACCGCTTTGTGAAATAGACAAAAATATGTATGCAACCATTCACAAATATCCGTGGTCTGACTTCACGGTGAACGTTCAGGGGTTTCCATTTCCTGAGCAGCACCCTGCCCGCGAAATAACAGAACAGGTGTTGGAGGGGTTCGCCGATGCGGAGGTTGCTCAGAGGGCATTTAATTCGACAGAGACAGAAAGCGTTTTGATTTCTTCTCTAATAAGATACCCGCTAAATCCATCGGTTGTCACCTCGTTTACCCAACCGTTAACCACCGCGATTGCATCGACGAAGCATAGTGCCGAATTACAAAGTTCGTTTTGGCGTTGGAGACGGGCACGAATTCTAGAAAACTTTATTCCGCTACCAGACGAGTTAAGAAGAGCTGCAATTCGTGGGTTCGCGATCGGAAGAATGCTTGGTTACGTGACTGCGGAGACACACGCTCCAAACAAGATTTCTGGTGTTGAGAAAGTCTATGAGTTTCCAAAGTGGCTCTTAACACCAGTCAGTGTTGGTAACTTGCTGCCTGCACTGCTCGAGTCAATGGTTCTGTGTTTTGCGGATGCGCCTCTCAAGGGCAAGGAGGCATTTGGTGCGTATCGAGAACTAATTAGTCTTGGTATGAGCGACGACCTAGCGTCAGAAAACTTTGAATTAAATGGTGGCTGTCTGCACTTTCTGAAAACCGGTGAACATCAACGACCAATAGTTGACCTAGTTCAGGCTCAAAAGATGGATGCGTCAACCCCGGAAGAACGAACCAAAAAATTGGCTGATTATCTTAAGGGCAACATCGACCGTTACGACAAGATGAACGCAAAACCGATTGAAAACACCCATTGGAGAACAGAATCTGGAAGTGTCGTACCACAAGAAACAATCTCGCTAGAGCTAATGACTGACATAAAGCGGAGCTACGAGTTAGTACTTGGCGCAGTTCAAACGTCACTTGACAATGATGTAGATGTATGACATCAAATCTGACCGTAGTCGTTGGGGACTTCTCAGGTACTGATCGTCTTACTGGGCAGGCAATCGCACAATGGGTTAAGGCGGGACTTCTAAAAGATGTCGCATTCGGGTCCTTGCCGACACTCAGCGCTGAGCCTGTTGCTGCCGTGCAATGGATGGGCGTCGAGACCGATGAGCCTGTCAATTTATTCAGTGTTCTCGAATCTCGGATTTGGGATCATGTCACGTTCGCTGTTTTGAGGAGCGGCAACCTTACACAAGAACCAGCAACACGTTTTGTAAGTGAGCTTGCTACGTGGAATTCGATTCAGAACGTATTTGGTGCCCACAGAAAACTCATCTTAAGAGGGATAACGGTTTCAATTTGTGATCAAGAGAATATCGCTGAGCCAGCGTTCAATCAGTATTTTGACGCGCATATTCTACATGAGCCAAGAACTTACACAGATATTGCAGTTGCCTCAAAGCCCCTAGATAATGAAAGTCGCGCATTGGTAGTTGCGTTGCTTGCCTTAGGAATTGCTGGAGCGTTTAAATGGCAGGCAAAGCCGGAGGTTTGGGAAATTGATCCCCCTCAGAACGGTGAGTCACAATTACGCGTTGGGCGAATTTTGATGCGCGCGGTTACGGCAGGTCGTCTTGCCGATGAAATCTTGCGCGGTGCTTTTCCTGAAAGCGGACCATGGGCTGTGCCGCCAGACGTGGGCAATTCGCAAGCAGTTCCTCCCGGCACATGGGTAGATGATTTAACAATTAAGAAATTCATTGATGCTTACTTGTTCACGATACAGCCCTGGAATCCCCCAAAGATTGGCAACAAAGACAAAGATGTCGGCATTCTTGCAGGATTCAAGTTGTTTCTGGGAGAATTCATTGAGGCGCTTAAGGGATTCCCTGATGAAATTAGAAATCGAATCAAGGAAAAAGTAGAAGCGTTCGCACAGAACGTTACTTTCGGTAATGATTCTGCAGTGCGACTCAAATTTGATCCACAGAAAGATTTGGCTGATCCTTCAGCGACGCTCGAAGTGATTCGTGAACTGCGATTGTCGGCTGGAGCGCCAGTAAACGACCCAACGCAATGGGAGTCGCTGGCAAAGTTTTGTCTTTCCTCGGTTGACGGTGGAGAATTCCCCGAGAAGGTTGCCGCCCCAGTTAGAGGGCCAAAGCGACTTGTCTATGTAGATCCTACGGTGATCGGGCCAAGTTTAGATGATGCCTCCTTCACGGTCAGTCCGATCGAGCGGGATGTCCTCGACTTGCCTGATGAGTATTCGAGCATTGGCTCGTTGGATGTGCTGAAAGCCCAGGGTTTTGCCCTGCATATGCAGAATCTTCGAACCGAAATGTTGCAGGAGAAAAAGGAATATGTAGCGCCAGCAAAGAACAGCGAAGAAGAAAAAGAGCTAGTCGAAAAGACTGAGTCTGACACGCCGTCTAATGACCCGACTCGTCACCGAACGTCTCACGCTAAATTCGATCGCCATGAGTATGTGCCACTAACTGCTTTTTACCAAGGCCCTCGCGCCGATGTTGCAGAGGAATATGCGACAAGCCAGGTTCGCTACAAATCCTGCATAGATTCGTACTCGATCGCGGCAGGTTTCTGGAAGGAGAGTCGATCCTGCGATCATTGCGGTACTGCTTTTCATCACGGTCTCTTATACGTTCACGAGCCAACCAATGAGATAGTCCACGTTGGCCATGTTTGTGCGAGAAAGATACTCCCACTTCCAGAAGAGCATCAATTGATTCAAAAGAAGTTGCATGACCTCGAACTCAGGTGGCGCGACTGGCTAGGCAAGAGATCCGGGTCAATTCTCTGGCGCACTAGGGGAGGAATAGAGAGTGGGATCAAGGCTTCTAGAAGCGAGCTAGCGGAAGCGATAAAGAATTTCGAACAGCAGCCAGCTGTAATGGAAGAGGAGAAAATTGCGCGCAAAAAACTTGCGCGATGGACCCGCCGTGGATTCCTGGTTTTCATGGTGATGCTCGCGGCTTCGTTTGCCTCTGTAATCTTCACTGCGATCCCGATCTTCATTGTGTTCGGGACAACAGCGTCTTATTTGTTTGGTCTAATCATTCGACTAGTCCATATCGCCCGTGATCTTGCACGAGCGAAATTTCGACGCGAGAAAGCAATTTCAAAATATGAAGCCAGTGTTGAGATAGCCCAACACGCCATCATCGAGCTTGAACGCCTAAATGCGGTCTATGAACAGTTTGAAGACTGGCAGTTAATTCTTCGCGAGATCGCCCATCGCCCATTCGGTGCTGGCGGGTCGTTTGAAAGTTCCAATAAGGGAATGGAATCTGTTGCTAGACCAGCGTCCTTTGTTCTAGCGACAGCGAAACCGAGTGACGAGCAGCTGCTGTCTGCATTGCTGCAGGCAAAGAAACAGACTATTCACGCCGGTTGGCTTTCTGACATTTATAAAATTCAGAGGCGAGTTTGGGAAAAGGCTTACCAGCTTTCTTGTCTGACTGGGGCAGGCGACAATTTAGATCCAGAGGCAGATAACGCACCTTCGCACGCAATCCGAGCGAAAAGACCAATAACAAATGAAGACGTGTTTTATCCGCGCGCAGACTTCCGGTTCAATCTATGTGGAGGAAAACTTAGCGATCAATTGATAAAGGAGAAGGCACAAATAATTGCAGAAGATCTTGCGCGAATGCGTATCTCTGACCTCTTAGGAAGTGTCGAAGTGGTCGGTGAGGGTCGTGCATTAAATGGCAGACCGATAGACAAGTTTTTGGGCGATTTGCTCGAATTTGAATCACCAAATTTTGACCCAGATCTATTTGCTGATGGCTTTCCCGAGCTTCGCAAGGAGAACATTGAGAAAAAGTTGCCGCTGAATCCACCTGACACAGGTTCAACATTTGGAGTCGTGCGACCTGGGGAAGAGTTAACAGCGGCGGTACTAAGGATTGATCTTAGTGGTGCTATTAGCGGCAAGAAATTGCGTGGTTGGGTGCAAACTACCTTTGGTGGTCCTAGTGGCGAAGAGGAAGACGACGAGGAGATTGAAGTTTAAGTGTCACTAACTGGTGCGCTCTCATTCGTAGCATTTCTGGGACTGATTGTAATTTGGTTGATCCCTTGGATGATCTTCGGATTATTGATCGCAAACGCGGCTAAGGTGCGGCCATCTGAAGGACTCGTAACCTGTTTGCTACTTGGGCCAGTCGGGGCGGTAATCCTGGTCGCCCTGTTTGTTTCTAGGCGTGGTCAAAGACCTTTCGTCGCCGCCGGTGCTTACGACATGAGTAATCTTGATTCTTTGACATCAAGTGACCCATTTGCGTGACATTATGACCGAGTCTCTGGAATCTTCCGATTATTCCACCGAGTCAGATGGATCTAAGTTTGCCGTTCTCGGTCTAGTCGCATTAGCTCTCTCAAGTTCGATGATGAATTGGGTGGTAATTAGACCACTGGGTAAATCAACTCTGACCTATTCCCTTTGGGGACTACGGGGTGGACATGGCCTAGTAGTGCTTGCGATTGTGATTGCTGTCGTGGGGGCCATTGTCCTTGCATTTAAAGAGCGAGTGGGCCTAATTATTCTTGGTATTGGGGTTTCAATTATTGGTTGGTTAGCAGCGTTGGTGATTGTTCTTCTCGGTTTCATTCAGCAGGTTGTACCGGCGGTCGACTTGCTTGGCGTTGATCTAGCGAAGAGTCAGATGGGGCTTGGTGCGGGAAGCATTTTTGCGATCATAAGTCATTCGTGGCTTTCCCTCATAATTGTTACGAGGCTGGTTGGCCGCGGGGGTGAAGATCGAATTCGAGTGCTGCCGCTCTACGGGATTATTGGTCTTTTCACAACTGGCGCACTCACGCTTCTTCAGCATGCGCCATGGGTAACGCTGTCTGGCTCTGAGGGGAAATTCGCTATCGAAGTATCAGGCGACAGCATTTATGGTTCTTCCATATTTGAATTGATTGGGTGGTTGGGTTTGGGCGTTTGGTTTGGCGTGATTTTAGCAAGTAACATAATCGTGATTCGCGTGAGTGCGGTAGTCGCAATTTTGTTGGGTCTACTAAAATTGCTTCAAGCAACGTTGGTTTATCTGTTTCTATCAGGGATTGATCGCTTATTGCCCGACTACATAGACTCACGTTCCTCGAAAGATTTCGCTCCCGCGCTTCCTATCACCGCCATAATTGCACTTGCTTCGGTGTCCGTGGGGGCTCTAATTCTGGTTAAGAATGGAAGTGGTCCATCGGTCCGTCTTGAGCGCAAGATTGAATTGCGAGGGAGGTCGATTCCAGCCGGAACGCTTTGTGCCTTATTTACTCTTATTGCACTGTTGGCCTATTTTGTCGTTTCTGCTTGGAGACGCTGACAAATGGCGAATCCTGAAGTGGTCCGTTGGCCAATTCGCTCTATCCGAAGCCTGCTGGTCGCCGGATGTTTTTTGACATCGTGCGTCGCTCTATTCAGATCAAATCTTTTTATGTCTAATATTCCTAGTTGTCCAATCAAGACAGTGATAGGCGTTGACTGCCCGGGTTGTGGCACGGGCCGTTGCTTGAACGCTCTTGCGCGAATGGATATGTATCAAGCGATGGATCAAAATCTCGTTGTCGCAGTGGGGTTGCCGGTGCTAATCGGTCTCGGGTTGCTTTGGTCTTCCGGTATCTATTTAGGCAGTTGGCTTGATGAGTTGGCCAAATCACCTTCGTTCAAGTGGCCCATCGCTGTTGGGTCTATTTTCGTTTTATTTTGGATTGCAAGACTCATGCCCTGGGGAGTGGGCTACTGGCTCAAATCCGGCTTAAGTTCAGTTTAATTAGTGGGCTATGATTTTTAGGGCACGTAAAACGACAAAATTGGGGGAGTTATGAGTTTTCCAGATCCGAGCGGTGATTCTTTCTCTGGCGGCGGTAAGCCAGATGCATCAAAAAAGTTGGCAGCAGGTATATGCGGGATTCTTCTAGGGGCATTCGGAATCCACAAGTTTATTCTCGGTTATAAAACTGAGGGAATTATTATGTTGCTGGTCTCGCTTCTAATTGGTATACCCAGCTGTGGTATCGGATTTGGAGTGTTTGGAATAATTGGCCTCATTGAGGGAATCATTTATCTAACAAAGAGTGACGAAGAATTCGTCCGTGTTTATCTGCAAAACAAGCGCGGCTGGTTCTAGCTCGTCAGTGATCTTGTCAGATGAAGTCTTATTCGCCGATTGATTGCGAGATCAGAACAACTTCATCTGAAGCAACCATAGATTCGTTGTTAGGTGGATTTAATGAGACAAATGGGCTGGAGCCATTTTGCCTTCGGAACCCGATTGCGATCTCGCCGAATGTTTGAGCGATAAGTCGCTTGGCATGTTTCCAATCAAGTTCGGTTTCTTTGTCAAACCAGTGAAAGCTGTCAAGCCTTGAGGTAATGATTTCTACTGGTTGCGTAGAAGAGAGGAACCCATCTAGGACGGGCTCAAGCTGTGGTTGAATTGCAAGTTGTGTCGCCGCAGCAGCCATAAGACTGTCGCTCACCAGTAGGTCATCTGCGAGGTTAATGCCGGCGATGTGCCGGCTTGAGCGTCGCCGCAGTTCGGCGACAATGGTGAAGCGACTTCTGGGGTCCTCAACCTGATTTGCATGTTTTCGTAAGGCCAAGAGATCCGTGAGAACTTGGGCGTCGCTTAATTGAGGTGTCACGTCATTGTCGGCAAAAACAACCACGTGATTAAAGGCGGCAAGAAATGACTGATCGTCAAGCGGGTCATTTGACCCCCGACCAAATATCTGCATACTTTGACCGCAAAAAGACAAATCTAATGGCTGCATCTCTTGTAGCCGACGAATCACCGTCAATTTCGAGCCAACTGGCAAGATTTTGTCGAGTGTTTGTCGGAGTTCTTCTGCGCATTCATTCCAGCCGACAAACAGGAAGTTTTCTGCGGTACTCGGTTTTGGCCTTCCTGCTATTCGAATATCGAGGCGTAAATCATCTTTCGTAGGCGTCGTCCTGAGAGCATCTTGGCGGTTGGCGGCCAAAATGACAATAGTTTTGTTCTCTAATCGTTCCGTCCAGTTTGGCCAGAAGTCAACTGCTCCGTTACTAATTGTCGCGATCGGTATGCCTGCATCCAAAGCTTCAAAAAGGTCACCGAAGGTGCCAGCGAATGATTCACCTGGGATTAGGTAGATCTCATTGCCACCGAAATTCAAGAGGTCCTGATAAACCGCAGACAAACCTCGGTGTCTCGCAACCTGAGTCTCTATGCCGGTTCGGATCTTCTGCGGCGATAGGGGAATGTAATTTATTTGTCGATGTCCAGCGTCGACTTCGGAGATTGCAATTGATGTAAGTCTTTGATCAAGTAGATAAGCAAGATTTGAATTTGAATTAAAACTAATCACCGGCAAGTCAATTTGAGGTCCCGACTTTGGCTTGCTTTTTTTGAGGGCGGCATTGATTGCTAGGACTATCCGCACAACCTGGGAGTCGTCATCCTCTTCCTCATGGAGCACAATTGCCGCCATAGCAGAATCAATTGCGCAGAGATTAGAAATATCATCCGTGTGATTGGGCTTCCCTCTACGGATGACAATCCACTTTCCGGGATGTTTACCCCATCTCGGCTTGTCAGCACGATCTGTGCAAACTTCGGTTACGAACACCGAGATTTCGGCGATCAGTTCAATCGGGTCTTCATCACATAGAATGCAAATGCTTATTGGTTGACTATCAACTTCGGTTGAGTCAATGATTTCCCGAATGATTTTTGGGCCAAATTGATTCCAATTCAGAATCGCAAGATGGCCATCAAGCTTTACCCGTCGGCGGCCTCGCCGGAGGCGCTCAATGCGTCTCTCAATTGTTGAGTTAGAAATTGAAATTAGGGTCGAAAATAGGAATAATCCAAATACTGTGATGCCAAGCAAAGTTAAGCGGCTTGGCCAATTATCCTGGCCTGTTAATTGATCTGGAGAAATTGCGCGAAGCAGAACTTCCCATCCGAAGTTGAGTACTGAATGGTCGGTGACGCCGATATCGATATTGACTAATGCAATTATCAGCGTCCCAAAAATGACAACTAGAAACGCGCAAGTAGTGAGAAGTGCGAGCGCGGTAAAACTGCCCCGAAGCAAAGCCCGCTCCCAGATTTCGATGTAGGAATTGCGGAGCGATTTAATTCTTGAACTTATATGAGACAGAAGCAACCCCCCCAGAAGCGCCTAACAACTTGACATGCCAAGAGTATCATTATGGTATTGTCTCGATATGAAAAAACTCTTGGTCGCTTCATTGATTGCATCAGTGTTGGCGCTCTCTGCGTGTGCCGATACAGCTGATAAAATTATCAGCGACATAAGTGATCAACTAGAAGATGATCCTGGAGTTTACTACGATCCTTCCTGCGCCGACGACGACGGAGATGGCTGGTGTGATTAGCAGATCTAAGGTACAATGTCGATACAACTAGGAACTACCCGACGACTGGCGAAGCGTCTTCCCACTGGTTGATAGCACAGTCGAGCGAGTACTTTATTTCTCAAGCGATCCGAACCGCATTACCCAATTAACAGTTGAAAACTTGGGCGATCTCATTAGCGCTATCGGTCGGTCGAATATTGCCAATCCTCGGTCGGGGGGCCTTCGGACACTCTTCTCATTGGTGGTTAATCCACTCGGTACCGGTATCGATGTAGCGTTTCATGCTCTTGACAAGACCCTTAACAGAGAGGATGATGCCATACAATCTAACAATTCCATCTCTATAGCGGAACGTCAACTGATTTTATCGAAGAGAATCAATGAAATCACCTCATCACCGGCACTGGTGCGGGACTCGGATGGGAATAAGCATTAAAACTAGTCGAGTGTTTTTAACTGAAGAACCAGATGTCGCGGTATATGGTTCCGCGGCAGTAGTGGGCGAGTGGAAGACCGAAACTCAGTGGACACTCAGCGAACTTGCACGAGCCTTATCTAAAACACCTAACCAGATTTTGTCGCGAGGATTCTTCCCTGGCGGGCTCGTGCAACACAACGTGCCATCGGGACGGACGCCGAAATCGCTAGGGGAAGCGGGCAATAAGACATCAGCTGCCCACTAGTTACGCTCTGTACAGACAGGTGAGACTGGGCTATGGTTTGCATGGCGTAGTTAAGTTGAGGTATACGCGACCGAAAATAATGATGTGTTTGAGCCACTATCGCTAAGCGAGAGTCCTCCGTTGCCAGTAGTCCTGACTCGAAGGTGCTCAAAACGAAGAGTATTTAGCGGTTTAGTGATTTTTTTATCGGAGGTCTACTAATTCGCAGCGTCAACTTTCAGCACAGGATTTTGGAGATCTAATTACAAAGTGTGGGAACAATTATGCTTGTCGTTACTATCGTCGGTCCCATATTCCTTATTGTCGGACCAATTGTGATGAGTATCATAGGTCTCATCGAAGGAATTATCTACTTAACAAAAAGCGATGCAGAGTTCAACAGCACATATGTAAGAGGCAAAAAAGGTTGGTTCTAGGTGCCAAATATGCATCCCGCCTCGACGGTGGCATCAAGGTCGATCGTCCTACTTGTTCTCTTTGCCGCGTCGTTAGGTGCATGTAGTAAGACAAGCAATAACCAAACCGAAAAGGTTGAAAATAAGTCAATGTCTTGGACCGTTAGCAAAATAGTAGACGGTGACACAATCCGCGTATTATCGTCTGCCGGCGTCGAGGAGAAGGTCAGGTTCATCGGTATAGATGCATCTGAAAGAGGTGAATGCGGTTTCGCGGAAGCTAGTGATGCGCTGACCGCCTTGCTCTCTGGAAAGACTGTTATTTTAAGTCGTGGGACGCCAGACGACAGAGATAAGTATGGTCGATTACTACGGTATGTCGATGTTGGCGCATTGGATGCCGGTTTTGAACTAATACAAGGCGGCTTTGCGATTGCTAGGTACGACAGTCGCGACGGGTACGCTCATCACCCGCGACAAGACTTGTATGTTGAGGCAGATTCAAGTAGCAAGAATTTCTGCCGCTAACAGGTGCCATTTGGCAATTCGTCTTCTTTTAGTACAGATAGCAGTGCTTCGTATTCTGTGAACGCCGATCCTGGTTCGGGCTGCTGTTCAATGACAACCCAGTTGCTGTCGACAATTTGATTACGGCCTTGACCGGTCGCATCTACTGATTTGGAAAAGAAGACGCCCTGCTCCTGAATCAGGTCCTGCGCGTCCTGCAGGTTCATGCAAACGACATCGGGCATTGTGGGGGTTGGAACAATGGTCGTCGTTATCGGCTTGATCCCGCCACTATCGTCCTGTTCCTGTTGTGGTGGTGTTGCGCTGCAGGCTGCGGCCACAGCACAGATTAGACAAAACCGAGTAATATTCTTTAGATTGTTCATGCTCTGACACCGTAAATCTTTGGAAGGTGTCCGTTTGACTTCATCGCCTTGTTAACCTTGTTCAGGTAGAGAAATCCAAGTACGCCTGTAAAAATCTTTAGAATCTCGGTTGACGCAGCCGCCACCCCTCCATAGTTCCAGTATTTATCAAGTGCATCAGTAATTAATTTCGGATCAATATATTTAAAAATGTATTTATCGGGTGCGCTAATGAGCGACAAGTTGCCAGTCACATAGTTGATTCCAGTTCCGAGCTGAGCTGATTTCGAACTAACATAGGCAGATACGAGAAAGACAACAAACCACGCAGTTCCTACGGTGGACCTCTTGTTACCCTTCCAGTCGCTATGCTGCATCTTCGACGTCGCAGGAATTGATGCGAGTCGATCTATGTCGTTCATTACGAATTTTATGTAAAGAATTCCCGCAGATAGGACTCCTAGGACGACTCGGTGCAGGCGCTTTTTCTGTTTGTCAGCGCTCACCTTGCGAGTGCGTCGTTTTGCCGCAATCAGCCACACGATAAAACTGATGAAGGCAAAACTCGTCCAGATTTCGTTGGCAGATGATATTTCAAGTGCCTTTTGCGCAAAAGTTAAGTCGTCTGTTCTCGGTAATTGCGAAATATGGCGAAGGTTTGACATTCCTTCGATAGCACTCGCGCCCCAGAGAAACGGAACTGCGGAGTAGGCGAGTGCCTTAATACGCAGTTTTTTCATATTGCTTAAAGCGTAATCCATCTCTTGCATCACTATTTGAAGGCCGCTTAGTCCCATTTAGGGGAATGTATTTAGACCAAGTAGCAGCCGGTGCTGAACCATACGCAATTGTTCCAGTGGGAACGGCACTCGTATAGGCGACATTGTCCAAAACAGGTTTCAATTCAGATGAGTAGGGGGTTAAGCCAAATAATCATTGGACATTTATCGACATAGACGCTAATTGGCTAGAGTAACTGATTGTAATGAGAACAGGTAAAACACGAATTCAGGAACCAGTTTTAGTGCCAGACCTTGACGACGCGAAGTTAGCCCAAAGTGGTCTTCGCGGCCACATTCGATTTGTCGTTAGTGGGAATGGTGTTGGTTTCTATTCAGTGCGAGCTGGTGCTCGGTCCAGACAATTAAGTCGCGGCGCAATCGTCCAGATTGATGATAGAGAAATAAAATACAGTGTTGTAAGCCATCCAAAAACCCGTCCTTCCGACGAGGAGTCCAAGAAAGCGAAGAAGTACGGTCCACTTCTGCCATACGCCGAGAACCCTGGCACTTCGGGGACCATCACAGTTTCTGCAGATCTTGAACAGGCGGTAAGCGCGAGACGGACAGATGTTGACATGGTCATGCTCACTCGCGATGCAGCTAGGCAACCAACAAAATGGCCGTTTTTTTGGTCCCACTTGAATCGCCTCAGCAATTGGCTGTCGCAAGATACTGGGCCAGTTTTTTACGAAGTTTCTGGCGAGACTGCGATTGCGTACAAGAACTTGGTGCAAACTGCCACTGAACTTGGTCAACGTGGTGGGTGCTATATCGATCATGCTGAGCGTCCAATTTATGGAATGGAAAGCACGAAGGGCAACGCCGGTGCAAGCAAGTTATTGGATCGCCGCTTGATGGAAGTCGGCACCCAGGTCGCATTTCACTTCCACCTTAATTTCACTCCAGTCGCTTTCGCCACGCTCGACAATTTCGTTTACTTTCTCCCTGATGAGATTGTTGTGGTGGATTCTCTGGGCAACTGCTCATTTATCCCATATTCTGAGATCAGTTACGGAGTTACTGAAGGAACTCAAATGAATATTCCAGTTCCAAATTGGTGTGAGCCAGTTGGGTATACATGGCAATTCATGAACAAAGACGGCGGCCCTGATCGAAGGTATAATTATAATCCACAGATTGCGCACTATCGTGTTTGGGAATTAGATTTTACATTTCCTGGTGGTCGAATAGATACTGCATTTGTTGATCAAAATGTATTGAGGCGTTTCACCACGTGTATCGATCACTTAGTAAAACTGAGCAAGGCTCGTCGAGTCTAGGACGCAGGTGGCGACCAGGGTCAACGATGTCGGACACCAGGTTGTTGGTGCGGGTGTTTCAAACCCTCTGGCTACCGATTTCGAGCTAGAAACTGAGCGTCAGGTCATCGCCGCAAATACCCAGCGAGGCCAGGTATACGCCAAGCAATTCTGAGTCGGCTACCAGGCCGTGCAACTGTTCGATCATGCTTTCTAACGCGTCGCAGCGAATGTCGGATGTTGCCCATACCGAGTTTTCGCTCGTGAAGTATTTAGTAAACACGCGACCCTGATTTTGTTGGTCGATCTCGGTCAGTAGGTCCGGCGTGCGCTCGATGCCGCTAACCAATTCGACACTGCAGCGCAGCACAGGGGTGCGGCCGTCGAGCAGTGCCAGTTCGATAACTTGGCCGCCTAGTCGAGCACGTACTCGACCGTCGTCGGCGATCGTGTATTCGATCGTTGCTTCACCGAGACGCCCGATGACCTCGTCGTGATACCGTGCGGCGCCAGTTTCGATGAGCGGCAAAACGATACGGAAGTTGGCGCCCGAAAATACGACGGACGATCCACTGACGGCATCAAAACTGACGGTCATCGGCGAGTTGCCAGCCCGTTCGAGCACAGGGCACATGCGCCGCAAAATGTTGCGGTCTACCGATACCTCACCTTCAGGTCCGGTAATTTCGGCACTTTGCTGCCTGAAACTTGAGTGGCCGCCGCACTCTGAAAATGAGGTTCGCAGACCAAGGCTGTTGTTGTCGATCACTACTGTGGTGGCACGAGTCATGCGTTCGCGAAACTCTGAGTTTATGTATGTGGCCGGATCAGTGGTGCCGAAAAAGACAAGGTGATGAAGACCTGTCTGGGCGAGAGTTGCCGTGGTGACAGTCTCGAAGTCGGTATCTGGCAGAACCGACCAGATTGTTGCCTGGCGCATCTCAATAGAGCCACTCATTGAAACGGCACGAATCATCTCGCCGTCAATGATGAACTCGCACTCGTCATCCATAGTGGCCATATTGTTGGCCTCATAAAGAAACCGTGGCGAGATGTTGTATCTGCCAACAAAATCTGCCGGCGCACCAATCACCTCTAACTGACCAAAATTGTTGCCAAACGCCCACACGCGCAGACCGTCAACCACCGCAACGGTGATGCCCTGGTCGCGCATCTCATCTGGTGACATCATGTGCAAAACACACGAAACGAAGTCGAGTTCTGGCTCACTGATTACGCCAAGCGAGGTCATGAGCGAACCGGCTTGTTCTTCTTGAGTACGCGTGCAGGGGTGAAATCAAACGGCAGCGGGTGCGAGACGTCGATCTTAGAAACCAGGGTTCGAACCGACTTGACATAAACCACATTGGCATCACTCGCAGCGGCAACATCTTCGAGCATGTTCGTCAGATGCGACGCTTGTTGATCGGTCAGGGCGCCAATCACGAAACCTTTGGCAGTCGCGTTGACAGTGGCGGCATTAATGATGTCGCCCAGGCCGAGGTCGTGAAATGTGAGTGCAAGGCGGCGCTGCAACGCGGCCTGACTTTCGCTAGGGGTGAATGGTGAACGTGCCATGTCAGTCTCCGTTTCTAGAAGGTGGCCAAATAGCGCCTTCGATATTTGTTAGTAAAAACGAGGTGGATTGTTACCTTCCCCACCCCGATTAGCCGCGAAACTAGAACGAGGGTGTAACACGGTTAGTGAAACACCCGAAACTAGAAACTTCCCCGCACGAATAGTCTCACTTAGGCGAACCCTTGTCAATAGGCTTATCGAAAACAAATGTCACAGTTAGTGAACCACTCCAGGTTTGATGCAGTATCAATAATCTGGCTGGAGTGCCGCATGGAGACCGCTGTCATGGCACGTCCATCGAAGGCAATGCGGGACAGAATCCAAAGGCGCGACAATGTCTGACGGCACAAAACGCCCGCAAATAGTAGGCTAAGGTTCGGCTATGAGAACACGCTCGGTGTTGGCTGTGGCTGTTGCTGTGGTGTTGACTTCCTGTGGTGGCAGTAGTCAAAGCGCGTCTGAAACAACGGTTACATCTAATTCAACAGTTGCAATTAATTCCAATGAACAAAAGTTAGTTCAGTTGCGGGCAGCATATGCTGCAGCAAAATCTGACACGAGTGACGCCTGGTCTTTGGTGACGAAATTCTATAACGAGATTCCGCAAGAGAGTCCTCCATCTACGAGTCCTCCATCTACGAGTCCTCCATCTACGAGTCCTCCATCTACGAGTCCTCCATCTACGAGTCCAGCACCTACAGCATCTTTCGCTAGTCAGATTTTGTTGATAGTCGGGCGCTATCCCATTGAGACAAGTTGCGGCATAAGCCGGGAGATTGTTAGCGAATCTAAAATAGCGAACTGGAATGGTCACGGTGACGGAGGGACTCGGTTTGTATCTGAATTTCTATACAGACTATCCATACCGAGCAGATGCGTAACGACAGAGTCTCTTCCGTTCGTGAATATGCCGTACATGTATATCGGCGGCGATGGTGCCTCCATCTATCCGAATCAAATACTTGGCTATCAAGATATTTTAGATACATATATTCCACCATTGATTGAAGGAGAGAAGGAATATACAAGACTTTACGCCAGTGGTGTTGACGGTGATGCCGCAGCCGGCACCGAGGTTCAAAAAAAGTGGATAAAACTTCTGCTTGAATTTGAGGTTAAATTCTCTGAGCGACATGAAAGCAATAGACAGAAGTTGGCGGTTGAATTGAAAAGTGCGTCTGCACTTCAATCCGCGCGTGAACCAAGCCCAGAAGTGACTACTGCACCGAGCCCGGAAGTGACTACTGCACCAAGCCCAGTAGTGACTTTGCCTGTTGCAACTTATGCGTCAAAAGTGTTCGCGTATTGTTCAGGTGTAGTGGAATGCAAAACCGCATATTCCAAATGGGAGCAGTTGAAGACCATAGAAAATCTGGCGTTCAGTAGCATTGTGAAGTTTATCAGGTCGATCGCACCACCAAGAACATCGCCGCCTGTAACTTCGGCCCCCAGGCTTTCCAAGCCAAGTGGATCCTGCGCCCTCGAGAGCGGTACATCAGTCTCAAATGGTAAAAGTTTCACTAATCCTGATGGGGGCGTTTATAAGTGCCAAAACGGAAATTGGATTATGACGTCTCAACCCAGTGGTGGTGGAAACTACCAGCAGCCCCAGGAGCAGCAAAAAACTCTTGTCGGAAGGTCTTGTCAATCAAAGTTTTTATACACAAGTAGTTTTTCTGGCGACCATTACGCGTGGACGATTTGGGACGAGTACTCCGACGGTTCTCGAGATATTTACAGATCTGGCGCTGGAAACAACCCACCCTGCTAATCAAACAAATCTAGGGTTTTCTTTGACTGAGGATGTCCCATTTTTTCATATTGAATTCGCCTTGAGACAAGACGCCAGCCTTCATAAGTGAAAATAATTGACGCAATAACCCAACCGCTTCGTCACCCCTTGATGCCGGCTCGCCCACGAACCCATTTTTAGCGCGTTCAAATTCTTCTTGCGTTAACAGTCCCTCGTCTAAAAGGGAGGCGAGGCGGGAGACCGCATCACCAACCATTTTCGCTTGTTCAACTGTTACCTTGCCTTGAAACGCTGCTTCACAGGTTTTGACAAACTCGTTGGCATTATCGAAGGTTGAGAAGTACGTTTCACTGCCTCCCGTCCATGTCATCCTAAGTTGGATGGGCCGTCCGAACATTCCGATCTTTTCGGACTGTGAAATCCCTAATCCTTGGATTTCGTGGATAGGAAGTGAGAAACTCCAAACGATTTCGGGAAGTACTTGCTTGTTAATTAGACCTTTTGTAGCGAATTGAATGAATCGAATGCTTCGATTTGTCAAAACAAGCGTACGCCAATTCTTGCTTTCAATTTGTTGATAGTTCTTTCCGATTAAAACTGTGGATACAGTCACGAAATACATATCCGTGTACTTCACGGTTGATTCTCCTGGCGCAAACTCACGTTCAATAGCCGCTAGAAGTTCTGGCGCAAGAGAATATGGTTTAAGACCAGCCACAAGAAGAACGTAACACGTCTAAAAATGCGTAGATTCAGCCGAAAAGACAGGTTCAACAAGTCTGACTCTCTCGTAGATAAACTTGGACTAGGTCTATTTGGGAAATTGGAGTCCAGTGGGGTCTCAGTACTCCCTGGCCAGTCCATCTCGGCTCGCGTTTAAGGGTGGGGGTCGCCTCGATCTGCCCGGTTTCCGTTTTGGTGGATCTTGTCAAGTCATTCGATATGTCTGAGGCTGTTGCCCCCCTCGTTGCCCCACAGAAGGGTGTCGAGGATGTCATATGTCAGCAAACCCTTATTTCATAAGTGCGCCCGGAGGGACTCGAACCCCCAACCGTCTGATCCGAAGTCAGATGCTCTATCCATTGAGCTACGAACGCTGGTGTCCACATATTAGTGGCGCATTGCACGATGCGCTATGGGCGTATTTCGT
>Ga0209284_10002349_pt1 | contig 26127 bp, 25 predicted proteins | sample FRY03_FD_187211 | JGI IMG/M metagenome (GOLD analysis project Ga0209284, IMG submission 187211) | Freshwater microbial communities from Lake Fryxell liftoff mats and glacier meltwater in Antarctica - FRY-03 (SPAdes) (version 2) | ecosystem: Environmental > Aquatic > Freshwater > Ice > Glacier...
GTTTTTAAAATGAAAGATGTGTTAAATATTAGGTAGTTGGTAGTTGGTAGTCGAAAATAAAATTATAAAAATTAATTTAAGATTTTAATTTTTTGGTTGTAATTGCAAATAGCTATCAAAAATCAGAGAAAGAATAGAGAAAAAAGAGAAGAGAAAAGGGCAAAGAGAAGAGAAAAAAGAAAAGTCTTTAAATCCAAAACCCAACACCGAGAACCCAAAACCCAAGAACGAACAACTATTATAAATAAAATACAATGAACGGAACACAATGGTTAGTTTTCATCCTAATTATTCAAGTAATTCACTTTTTGGGCACTTGGAAATTATATGTTAAAGCAGGTAGAAAAGCTTGGGAAGCTGCTATACCAATTTATAACGCTATCGTATTAATGCAAATTATCAACCGACCTAAATGGTGGGTGATATTGCTATTTATTCCAATTATAAATTTATTGATGTTCCCTGTTATTTGGGTAGAAACCATTCGTAGTTTTGGAAAAAACACCTTATTAGATACTTGGTTGGTGCTGTTAACTTTAGGTTTTTATACCTATTATGTAAACTATGCTTTAGAGGTAAAGTATATAGAAGACAGGAGTTTGCATCCTAAAACGGTTGCTGGGGAATGGGTAAGTTCTATTGTTTTTGCCGTGGTGGCTGCCACTATTGTACACACCTATTTTATTCAACCTTACGTAATTCCCACATCTTCTTTAGAAAAAACATTACTGGTAGGCGACTTTTTATTCGTTAGTAAATTCCATTATGGAGCCAGAGTACCTATGACGGTTGTTGCCGCACCGATGGTGCATGATTCTTTGCCGATTCTAAAAACAAAATCCTACCTCGCCGACGTAGAAAAAGAGACCTATAAAACATCATGGAAAAATAAGTTAAGACTCCCTTACTTTAGACTTCCAGGATTTAAAAAAGTAAAGAAAAATGATATTGTGGTATTCAGCTGGCCTGCAGATACCGTATATCAATTTTTCAAAAAAGCCAATGGCGTTGTGAAACCTATTGATAAAAAATCGAACTACGTAAAACGCAATGTAGGTTCTCCTGGAGATTCGCTTGCTGTTATAAATGGTGATGTGTATATTAATGGCGAAAAACTAATCTTAAACTACCGCGCAAAACCAGTATTTCATCACATAGTTACTACAAAAAATGATATGGATAATACTGCTATTAAATTAGTAGGTGGCATGGAAGTCTTTTCAGGTGGCGTTTTAAAAATACCGAATGAGGCACTGCTAAAAGAAAATTCTCCAGAATTAGTTAAAAATTTAGGTTTAGAAGCCTTAAAGAAAGATTCGCTTTATACCTATTACACCGGTGGAATAGGAAATCAGCAACAAGCCAATTACCTGCAAGCCTCAAACGTTAAAAATATGGCTTTGTTTAATTTAACCGATGAAGAAGCTAAGAATTTAGTCGGAAAATCAGGAATAATAGCCGTTGACAGGTTTAGCGAAAAAAATGCCGATGCGAGAGTATTTCCTCAAGACAAAAGACTAAGAGGAACTATAGACAATTTTGGCCCCATTTATATTCCAGAAGCAGGGAAAACAATCGATTTAAACTTCGAAACGCTACCGTATTATAAAAAAATTATTAGAGATTACGAACACCATAGCCTAAATGTTTCAGGTAATCAAATCTTGATTGATGATCAACCAGCAACTACCTTTACCTTTAAACAGAATTATTATTGGATGATGGGCGACAACAGACACCGTTCTGAAGACAGCCGTGTTTGGGGTTACGTTCCCGAAGATCATATTGTAGGTACGCCTATTTTTATTTGGTTTAGTGTGGATCATTTTACTGAAGGTATCAGTAATTGGAAAGTACGTTGGAACCGCGTGTTTACCACAGTAAACGGCGATGGTGAGCCAGTATCATATTTCAAGTATTTTTTAGGACTATTAATAGCTTATTTTGTATTTGATTTTGTTCGTAAGAAAAGGAAGAAGGCTTAGCGTTAAGCACAAAGCAGAAATTTTTTTAGTGTTAAGATTTAAATTGTTTCTAATTCAGAAATTAATTGAAACCTATTTCAACTTAGATAGATTATGATAATAACCAATTTTTAGCTTTTGGTTTTTCACTTTTGGCTTAAGGCTATTGACTCATTTGAGTTTAAACATTAAACTTTCGATATTTTTAATTTTTAATTAATAAGATGGCAGTTATATTACATCCTGGTTATTTTTTAAATCTAACTAATTTTGCGCTTATCGCTCAAAAAGAAGTTAGTTGGGAAGTTTCTGGAAATTATCAAAAACAGAGTTATAGAAACCGATGCCATATTGCAAATGACAGAGGTTTTCACACCCTAAGCATACCAATAAAACACAATAGCAAAGTGAGCGAGCAAAATGCCTATGCCTACGTAAAAATCGATAATAAATATGCCTGGCAACGGCAGCATTGGCGAACCTTGCAAACAGCCTATAGAACCTCTCCTTTTTTTGAATTTTATGAAGATGATATTGCAGTCTTGTACCAACAAGAATACGCTTCTTTATTAGATTTTAATTTGAATACTATCGAAATTGCTTGTGATTGCCTACAACTAAAAATGCCAAAAACGAAAACTACGGTCTATCATAAAACTTTAGAAAATGATACTGATGCCCGCTTTTTAATCGATGCCAAAAAGAAAACGAATATCGCTTTTGAGCCCTATGTTCAGGTTTTTGATGATAGAAACAGCTTTATAGAAAACCTCAGTATTTTGGATCTACTTTTCAATGAGGGCACTAATGCCTTAAATTATTTACAAAACATCCCTTTAAAATTTATCGATGCTTAGGTTTATTGTCCATTACGGAATTCACTTTATAGTTCCGTTTTTTATAGCTTTTATCTTTTTTAAAGAAAACAGAACTTGGGTTGCACTGATACTTTTAGCAGGAATACTTATCGATGTGGACCATTTGTTAGCCAACCCTATTTTTGATGCCAACCGTTGTAGTGTGGGCTTTCATCTTCTGCATCAATATTGGGCTATTGCGCTCTACTTTATCTTACTTTTCTTTGAAAAAACAAGAATTTTTGGCATGGCTTTGCTTTTACATATTGTTGCGGATACAGCAGATTGCTGGTTGATGTAAGGTTTTGGTAGTCGGTAGTCGAAATTAAAAATATATTCAACTTTTAGCTAATTTCTATTTTCTCTTCTCTATTTTCTCTCCTCGTTGACTTTGACTGTTTTCACTTATTTCTATTGATATTTTGACTTTCGTATTTCGTGATTTGTGCTTAATATTTCACTACCCAATTTTACCAACGAAACGAAGCCACCACTGGAAAATGATCCGATAATTTTACGTCAAAGTTTTTGTGTGATATAACTTCCAAGCGGTTGTCTGCCAAAATAAAATCGATCCTAAAGGGGTAATATTTAAAATTATAGGTACGACCGTAACCTGTGCCTTTTTCTTGAAAAGTGTCTTGTAAGTCTTCTCCTTTAATGGTTTTGTAAACATTAGAATATTGTGTGCCATTAAAATCGCCACAAACAATAGTTTTATAGGGTGTTGATGCGCTGTGAGCTCTAACAATTTCCGCCTGTTCTTGTTGCTTTTTGAAAGAGTGCGCCACTCTTTTAAACAATTTTGCAGATTGCTCCTTGGCTAGCGCATTTTTATCTGGAATAATCCTTAGCGATTCTAAATGTAAATTATAAACTCTAAGGGTATCATTTTTATACAGTACATCTACAAAAGACCCGTTATTTGGACTCTCTGGAAAATTGACTAAACCTTCCTTAATAATGGGGTATTTAGAGTAAATAGCTAAGGTTACTTTCCCTTGATTATTTATATACTTCAAATATTTATACTTATAAGCAGGGAAATCGTCTCTATTCCTGAAATTAAATTCTTGAAAACAAATAATATCAGGATTTTCACTTTTAATTAAATCGATGGTCTCTTCAAAAACATTCGGATTTTTTATTTCTTCATTTTTATTAAATCCCCTAACATTAAAAGTCATCACACGTAAATCCTCTGCTTCCGTTTTATCTTCAGAAAACCGAAACATAAAAAAAGATGTTAATGAAAAATAGCCAATCACTAAAACAACCAATGATAAAAATAATTGCTTTTTACGTCTTATCAACCAAAACAATAAAAAGAGAAGATTTACAAATACAAGAATAGGAATTCCTAGGCTGAAAAAGGCAACAATGGGCGCTTTATCAATTGAGATAAAAGGAACAAAACAGGATAACAACAATGCCCCGCTAAATAATACATTAAGCGCAAAAAAAAGTCTATCAAAAAAAGCAACTACTTTCACCCTAATCGTCTTTACCTGCTTTAAATAGAAAGTCCTTTTCTGTTTGAGAAAGACTTTCATACCCCGATTTGCTGATTTTATCTAAAATACCATCAATTTTTCTTTGATGTGTTTCTTTCTCGTAATTAACGGTCTGTCTTAGATTAGAGCTTACGGGTTTGCGATAGACCGTTTTTAAGGGTGCCTTTTTTTCTTTGCTGAAATAGTTTTTCATATAATCCAAAAACGAGGAAAACCAAGTGCCAATATCCTTGCCTTTTAGGAGATTACGTGCGTAATAAAAGCCCAAGAAAGCACCTCCTAAATGCGCTAAACGACCACCCACGTTTGCGTTATAACCAATCTGAACTAAATCTATCAACACAAATAAAGCACCAATATACCAAAGCTTTACATTAAAGAAAATAACCCGCACTTCTTGATTGGGTGTATAAGTACATATAAAAATCAGAACAGCCGACACTGCTGCTGACGCCCCAATAAGTGCATTATTGGCGTTGAGCAATCCAGGAAATAAATTGTAACTCACCAGAAAAATGAAGCCACCTAAAATAGCACCTAAAAAGTAAACGTTGATAAAAGTTCGTTGTCCATACAAGTTCATAAAGATACGCCCTGTAAAATAGAGCATTATCATATTCCAGAAAAGATGCCCAAAACTGCCGTGTAAAAAAGCATAAGTAACTAAAGACCATGGCTGGGTTATAAAATCCCAGAGATCTTCGGGCAGCTCAAACCAGCTAATCATGGAATTTAGTGAAACCCCGAATAATACGGCTATAAGTCGCGTAACAATAAAAATGAGCACATTGACTGCAATCAGTTTATCCGCAATATTTAATCTTGAAAATTGATATTTTAAATCTGTTGCCATATTAATTCCAACGGTTCTTATTAAATGAATTTTTTTTCCAATACCACATCATTATAAAACCTATTAGCGCACCGCCAATGTGTGCCATGTAAGCCGTATTACTCGGGCTGAAAAACGATTGTCCCGTAAAAGCAGAAATCACATCTAACAAAATAATCCCTGGAATAAAAAACTTTGCTTTAATAGGGATAGGTAAAAATATAAGCATTAATTCTGCATTGGGATTCATTACGCCAAAAGCTGCTAAAATTCCCATAATACAGCCTGAAGCTCCTACCATAGATGTTTGAGAAATGATATTCATTTGAAATAATGCGCTAAATTGTTCTTGTGTAAGACTACTAATATTGTACTGCTCAAGCATAGGCAGCAGTTCTTTCCCTAATAACTCACCCTTAAAATAGCCTCCTTCGGTAGCCTCTATGTTCATGATTTTATGAATCAAATCACTAGATAAATTTAAATCGCTCAATTGATTTAGATAAGGCAAATACTCAAAATAATAAAAGCCTAATTGAAAAGCCGCAGCACCTAAACCTGCCGAAAAATAAAGAAAGATAAACTGATTTCGTCCTAAATATTCTTCTACAGCCGTACCAAACATCCATAAACCAAACATATTAAACAAAATATGCGACCAACCACCGTGCATAAACATGTGGGTGAAAATCTGCCAAATTTGAAAGTTTTCATTGGCTGGAAACCATAAGGCAAACCACTGGTACATTTGGTCTCCTAGCAGCTGAGTGGCTATAAAAAATAAAACATTTATGATGATTAAATGTTTTACAGTATCGGTAAGTCTCATCATTTAATAGAATTTTTTATCAATATCATCTCCGGTAATGGTAATGTATATGGGTTTGTTAAACGGACTAATTTTATATTCCTTACAAGCGAATAAATTATTCACTAAGGCCAACTGCGACTCACTATCTAACTGTTCGCCTGTTTTTACGGCTAAGGTTTTGCTTAAGGTCTTTGAAACAATATCAGACTGTGAAAAGCTATCCCCTGGAACATCCATTTGAAAATCGCTAATCAGTTGATCTAAAACCATCCCCACTTCACTTTCTGGCAACAACAAAGGTAAGCCAGAAATGGCAATATGTTCGTCATCAACAGCATCAAAAGCAAAACCAAGTGTTGTTAAATTATCTTTAATTTCTTTGATAATTAAAACATCAGACTTAGAAAATGATAGGAATAATGGAAACAATAATTGCTGACTTACGGCTTGTTTAATAGTTATATTTTTTAAGAAATTTTCGTATAAAACGCGTTGGTGCGCCCTACTTTGATCGATAATAATCATTCCAGATTTAATGGTGGTTACAATATATTTTCTTTTGAGTTGAAAAGTCGTGGATACATTTTCAACCTGCGTTTTGTCATTATCAAAAATACCGCCTGAAATACTTTCAGACTCAAAACTAACACTACTAAAATTAGCCTCTTTGCCAACTTTAGATTCTAAGCCTACATATAAATTTTGCCATCCTATGGTAGTTTGCTTTTCAAAATAGGGTGCTATTTTAGATCTTGGAATTTCGTTAGAAAACGGATTAAAATCCGCATCAACGACCACCTTTGGCATATCAGCTCCTTTATTTTGATAGGCATAAGGGGTTTCTAAATTTTGATCTTGCTCAAAATCTAAAGCAGGTATTACATTAAATTGGCCTAAAGCGTGTTTGATAGCAGAACGTAAAATAGCATAAAGGGTGTGTTCATCTTCGAACTTAATTTCTGTTTTTGTAGGATGAATATTGATATCTATTGAAGCCGGATTAATGGTCAAGTATAAAAAATAACCTGGATAATTGTCAGATCTAATCAAACCTTCAAAAGCACTAACCACGGCATGATGCAAATACGGACTTTTTATAAACCTGTCGTTCACAAAGAAAAACTGCTCTCCCCTACTCTTTTTTGAAAATTCGGGTTTGCTTATAAAACCTGAAATTTTGACAACTTGAGTTTCTTCTTCAACTGGTACTAATTTTTCATTGGTTTTATTCCCAAATACCGCGACAATGCGTTGCCTGTAACCCGCTTTAGGCAAATGAAATAATTCGCTCCCATTATTATAAAAATGGAATTGAATATTTGGATGCGCTAAAGCCACACGATGAAATTCATCGGTAATATGTTTAAATTCAACCTGAATTGATTTCAAAAAATTACGCCTAGCGGGAATATTAAAAAATAAATTTTTTACACAAAGCGAAGTGCCTTTAGGAGTAACGATGGCTTCTTGAGAAATAATTTTACTACCTTCAATTTTCAATTGAACGCCAATTTCATCATCTTCTTTTTTGGTTAATAACTCTACATGAGCAATTGCAGCGATGGAAGCTAAGGCTTCTCCACGAAAACCTTTGGTAGTAAGACTAAACAAGTCTTCGGCACTTTTTATTTTAGAGGTCGCATGGCGCTCAAAACTCAATCGCGCATCAGTTGCACTCATGCCGCTTCCGTTATCCACAACTTGAATTAGGGCTTTTCCACCGTCTTTTATAATTAGTTTTATGGCCGATGCACCAGCGTCAATGGCATTTTCCAGAAGCTCTTTCACTACAGAGGCAGGCCTTTGAACTACTTCACCCGCAGCAATTTGATTGGCAACATGGTCTGGTAAAAGTTGAATAATATCAGCCATTACTTTGGAGAAAATATAGAAAGATCAAAATCTATAAAAAATAGAAAACCTAGAATTAAAATAAAAAGGATAATAAAAAAACGCATTCTCATATTCTCGTCTCCTTGGCGACGAATATCAGACATTGCATTTCCTATTTTATTTTTTATACCACGCTGTGAGCCAACGGTAGTTCTAAATTGATCAAATTTTTGTTCGAATTTATAGGGACTACCTTCTCCTTTATTATCATAGTAACGAGGAGTATAGTCGAAATTCGCATTCTTGCGAAATTTTGTAATTTTACTTAATATGCCCATTTCCTCAAAGTTACTTAAAAACAAAAAAAATGCAGTAAATCTTATGCTAAAATTTGTTAACAATTATTTGCTGTCGAAAGTCAAATATCGAAGGTTCAATATAAATTAATTTTTATTTTTCCCTACTCAGTGTTTACCAGTTGTTTTGGGTTTTAAATGCTTAATTTTAAATTGAACCACAAACTTGGAATCTGAAATCAAAAACCAGAAACAATTTTCGACATTCGACTTTTAACCTTCGACATTAAGACTCACTTCCCCAAAGCGGCCATTTTTATTGCAGCTATAGCAGCTTCAGTGCCTTTGTTGCCATGAATACCACCACTGCGATCTATGGATTGTTGTATGTTGTTGTCTGTGAGTACACAAAAAATAACAGGAACATCACCTAGTACATTTAGGTCTTTTATGCCTTGCGATGTTGCACTGCACACAAAATCAAAGTGCTTAGTTTCGCCCTGAATAACGCTTCCAATAGCAATAACAGCATCTAGATTTTTAGTGGCTATCATTTTTTTGCTCCCGAAAGTGAGTTCAAAACTACCAGGCACATTCCAACGAATGATATTTTCTTCGGTGACTCCGCAATCTAATAAAGCTGCTTTAGCACCACTAAATAAACCTTCGGTGATTTCTGAATTCCATTCTGAAACAACAATCCCAAACCGAAAATTTTTCGCATTTGGGATTGTAGCTTTATCGTAAACCGATAAATTTTTATTGGCTGTTGCCATGATTCTTAATCTTATAAATTATTATTAAACTATTGATTTAAGTCCATCAGCTCCTAGCTTGTGAAACTTTTTCTCACTCTACCAGTGTTCAGTGGCAGTGGGCAGTTAATATTTATCATAAGATAAACTGTTTACTATTACTGCCTACTGTTTTATTTGACTAAATGAATTCAACAATCAAAAACTATAATACTTCAGCCTATTTGATTTATTTGTTTTTTGCCATGGCAATATACACATCAACCATAGCAGCTTCAGGTGATTTTGAAAATTCGTCTTTAATTCTTTGAAAATAGTTTAGAGCTACTTCGCCTTTATTTAATTCTAAGGCTGTTGTTCCAGCTTTTTGCAAAAATAATGGTGTGGTAAAACTATTATTATTAATAGCGATAGCTTTTTCATAATAATTTAAGGCATCTTCAAGTTGGTTTAACTGCATAAAAGCATCTCCAATTCCTCCTTTTGCCAAAGCTCCAGTCATAGCATCGTCCGCATTATAATCACTTAAAAAATCAATAGCCTCTTGGTATTTTTGAGTATTTAAGTAAGACATGCCAGCGGCATAAGTAGCAAGATTAGCATTTTTAGTGCCTTTATAATTGTCAACAACATCCACCAAACCGTATTTACCATTTCTACCTTTTAAAGCCAAATTGTAAAGTGAGTCTTGAGCGGCAGTATTCTGTAATGCTTGATTAAAATCTTGCATTGCATAGAACATTTCATTGCCAGCTTCGATTTCTTTTGGTTGCGCTACAAATTGATTGTAGGCCAAATAACCCAAAACACCTACTGCAATTGCGCCAATAACTCCTAAAATATAATTCTGATTTTTAGAGACCCATTCTTCAGTTTTACTTGCTCCTTGGTCTAGCGTGTTAAATACCTCAGCTGTCGTACTATCGGTGTCGTTGAAGTCAACATTATCGTTACCATCTATTTTAACTTCTTTTTCTTTATAACCGCGCTTCTTATATGTAGCCATTGTTTCATTTTAATAATCGGGCAAAAATAAAGTTTTTATTCAAAATGGAAAGCTTCTTATTCGTTATTTTTCAATAATTTGCAGCTTTATCTACAAATCAATCTAAAAAATAGGCTTACCTAGCATGTTTCTAAAGAAATTATCACTTATCAACTACAAGAATTTTAGTGCTGTAGATTTTGAATTCGACAGCAAAATCAACTGTTTTGTGGGTCAAAACGGTATTGGAAAGACCAATATACTAGATGCTATTTATCATTTAGCCTTTGGCAAAAGTTATTTTAATCCTATTGCCATACAAAACATAAAACACGATGAAGATTTCTTTGTTATCGAAGGAAATTTCGAAAAAGAGGCTCACGAAGAAAAAATTGTATGCAGTATTAAAAAAGGATTAAAGAAAATTATCAAAAAAAATGGCAAAGCTTACGATAAATTATCAGATCATATTGGTTTTCTGCCTTTAGTGATAATTTCTCCGTCCGATCGCGATTTAATTACGGAAGGCAGCGACACACGTCGGAAATTTATTGATGGCGTAATTTCGCAATCAGATAAAGAATATTTGCAAGCCTTAATCAAATACAATAAGGTTTTAACCCAACGCAATTCGCTGTTAAAATATTTTGCCCTAAACCAAACCTTTGATAAAATAACGCTCAGTGTTTACAATGAACAATTAGCCGCTTACGGTTCGGTGTTATTTAACAAAAGAATTGCTTTTTTAGACACCTTTATTCCTATTTTTAAGGAACAATACAAAGCGATTTCTGGTGGTAACGAAGAAGTATCTTTGGTATATGACAGTCAACTTTTAAACGATGGTTTTTTGAGTTTATTTGATAAAAACCTAGACAAAGACAGAGCTTTACAATATACCAGTGTAGGTACTCATAAGGACGATTTAAACTTTGATTTGGGCGAACACCCCATAAAAAAATTCGGTAGTCAGGGGCAACAAAAGTCATTTTTAGTGGCTTTAAAACTGGCACAATTTAATTTTATAAAAAAACAATCAAACACTACGCCTATTTTGTTATTAGATGATATTTTTGATAAGTTAGACGAGAATCGGGTTAGTCATCTTATTAGCTTGGTAAATGATGATAATTTTGGACAATTATTTATTAGTGATACTCATGCCGATAGAACAGAAAATGTTGTGCAAAATATTAACCAATCCTATAAAATTTTCAAATTATAACTTTCAAACGAATCCTTACAATCTCTATGAAAAACATTTTTCTTCTTTGCTTTTTTGTTTTTGTAACACCTTTTAGTAAGGCGCAAAACCTAGTGGTTCAAACCTTTGGCAATGCTAAAGACAAACCCATTATTTTTTTTCATGGCGGTCCAGGTTACAATAGTGTAGCTTTTGAAAAAACGACTGCGGAAGAATTAAGTAAAAGCGGTTTTTTTGTGATTTCTTATGACAGACGAGGCGAAGGACGAGCAGACCAACTAAAGGCAGCCTACACTTTAGAGGAAACCTTTAATGATATTCTAACGATTTACACACAATTTAAGTTGAAAAATACAAACCTATTAGGACATAGTTTTGGCGGAGTTGTGGCTACAATGTTTGCTGAAAAATATCCAGATAAAGTGGCAAGTTTATGGCTGATTGCTACACCGATAGCTATGCAGCAAACCTTGAAAACAATCATTACTAGCTCAAAAGAAATTTATACCCAAAAAAACGATAGCGTAAATTTGGACTATATTAAAATGTTAGAAAATATGAATCCAGAGAGTTTAGAGTACAGCTCTTATACCTTTATGCATGCCATGCAAAACAGATTTTATAACACCAAAAATCCCTCGACTGAAGCCAAAGAAATTTATCAACTATTCACCACGGATAGCGACTTAAAAATGTACGCTTCAAAAATGGGTTATAACGCTCCGACTGGCTTTTGGAAAAATGAAAAATATACCAGCATTCATCTTTCTAAAACCTTAGAAGTATTAAAGGATCAAAACATTCCTATTTTTGGAATTTATGGTAAAGAAGATGGTTTATTTGATACCGCTCAAATTGATGAATTAAAAGTACTTATGGGAGCTGAAAACATGCTTTATTTAGAAAATTGTTCGCATAATGTTTTTATAGACCAACAAAAAGTTTTTATTGAAACGCTAGTTGCGTGGTCGAGGTAAATTAAGTAAAGAATAGCATACCAAGTAAAAGTACATTTTGTATTTTAAAGGTAGGATGATTAGTTCGTGACCAGAGAAAAAAAAATCAAAGGCAGTTATGATAACAAATGAAAACTATATTGTCCGTTTTAGCCTGTCGAAGACCTTGGTAAATGACCAAACGCGCTTCGACAGAAATATAAAATTACAAAGTGATAGATTTTTGATCCCAGAGAAAAAGATGAAAAAAATAGTTTAAAACTAAATTAAAAAGATGAAAAAAATAATTCCTCTTGTATTGCTTTTGTTACTGGCGAGCTGCGCAAATAGCGTTACCGAAGATCAATTAGTACTGTTAAACGGCTACTGGGAAATTGAAAAAGTAAGCTTCCCCGATGGGCAAACAAAAGAATATACCATAAACGAAGCGATTGATTTTATTGCTATAGATAGTTTAAAAGGCTATCGTAAAAAAATGAAACCCACTTTTGAAGGCACTTATATTACCAATGATGACGCTGAACTTTTTACCATTCTTAAACAGGAGAATTCCTATTTAATGAATTACAAAACCGCAAACAATGATTGGACAGAAACCTTAAAATCTGTTTCGGCGACCAAATTTTCAGTTACCAATAGCGAAAATATGACCTATACTTATAAAAGGTATGAACCCATAAACATTACAAAATAATGGCGAAAAGACGTAATGAAAACATTCCGTTAAGTGAAGCTTTACAAGAGTTTATTGATGCCAACAAACTACAAAAAGGTATCGATAAGGTTGACACGCGCGAGGCATGGATAAAATTAATGGGCAATGGTGTAAATAATTATACCACAGCCATAGAATTGCGCCATGAAACTTTATTCGTATCGCTCTCTTCCTCGGTTTTAAGGGAAGAATTAAGTCTTGGTAAAACTAAAATCATTGCCATGCTCAATGAGGAAATTGGGAAAGAAGTGATTAAGAAATTGGTTTTGAGGTAGAGGGGTTTATTACAATTTAAGAATGATGAAAAAAATAGAAGTTGTTGCTGCAATAATTTATTTTAAAGAAGAGATACTTTGTGTTCAAAGACCTGAAAACAAACTTAGTTATGTTTCTAAAAAATTTGAATTTCCTGGAGGTAAAATAGAAAAAGGAGAAACAAAGAAGGAAACTTTAAAAAGAGAGCTTATTGAAGAGTTAAATTTTATACCAACTAAAATAGATGATTTATTTATAACTGTTATACATGAATATCCTGATTTTGAAATAACAATGCATAGTTTTAAATGTTATTCAGAAACTAAAGAGATTCAATTAAACGAACACATTGCTTCGGAATGGCTTACAATTAAAAACATAAATAAACTAGATTGGGCTGATGCAGATATTCCAATAGTTAATAAACTAATTGAAAATGGATAAAGTTTTTGACGATAATTTCAAAGACAGCTTATTAACTGGATTTATAGATAAGTCACTGGATTCTGAAGCCCTCTATCAACCAGAGTTGCTTGTAAACAGAAAAATACCCATAAAGAAAGTTCTATCTACAATTAAAAAAGAATTAGAAACTTGCGAAAGCTTTTATATTTCTGTTGCGTTTGTTACAACAAATGGTGTTGCTGCGTTAATAAACACTTTTAAAGCTCTAGATGACAAAGGTGTTAAAGGAAAAATTCTTGTTTCTCAATACCTAAATTTCACACAACCCGAAGCTTTAAAAAGGCTTTCTCAATTTAAAAATATAGAATTAAAAATAATAACTAAAGAAAACTCACATTCTAAAGGTTACATTTTTAAGCATTCAGATTATTATAATTTAGTTATTGGAAGTAGTAATTTAACTTCCTCTGCATTATCTATAAATAAGGAATGGAATATGAAAGTTTCTGCAAGAAACTCAAGTTCTATAGTAGATAGGGTGATAACCGAATTTCAAGATGATTTTGAAATAGGCGAAATTGTAAATAAAATTTATATTGAAAAATATGAAGAGATTTATAATAAGCAATTTCTAATTTATAAAAAAAATGAAGCGGAATTATCAAAAGAACTTCATTTAGAAATAACTCCAAACTCAATGCAAATAGAAGCATTAGAGAATCTAAAAAACTTAAGAAAAGAGACTAATAACAAAGCTTTAATAATTTCTGCAACTGGAACAGGTAAAACGTATTTAGCAGCTTTTGACGCTAAAGCTTTTAGTCCTAAAAAATTATTATTTGTTGTACATAGATTAAACATTGCTAAAAAAGCAATGAAAACTTTTCAAACTATTTTTGGAGATACAAAAACAATGGGGATATACTCCGGCCAACTAAGGGAATTAGATAAAGACTTTGTTTTCTCAACAGTTCAAACCATATCAAAATTAAGCCACTTAAACCAATTTGAAAACGATTTTTTCGACTACATCATTATAGATGAATCACATCGTTCTGGTGCAGATTCATACATTAGATTAATAGAATATTTTAAACCAAGATTTCTTCTTGGCATGACTGCAACTCCTGACAGAACAGACAACAAAGATATTTATAGTCTTTTTGACTATAATATAGCTTATGAAATTAGACTTCATAAAGCAATGGAAGAAAATATGCTAATTCCATTTCATTATTATGGTGTTACAGATTTGTCTGTAAATGATGAAGTACTTGAAAATGAATCAGACTTCAGGCTTTTAACAGCTGAAGAAAGGGTTTCAAAAATTATTTCAAAAATTGAGTTTTACGGTACTGATAATGGAATAACAAGGGGGTTAGTTTTTTGTTCGTTAAAAAATGAAGCAAAAGAGTTGTCTGAAAAGTTTAATCAAAGAGGTTATAAGACAGTCGCTTTAACTGGAGATAGTTTAGAAGACGAAAGAACAAACGCCATAGATCTTTTAGAAAGTGATGACCTATCAATAAAATTAGATTATATTTTTACTGTTGATATATTTAATGAAGGAATAGATATTCCTAAGATAAATCAAGTAGTAATGATTCGTCCAACGCAGTCGGCAATAATTTTTATTCAGCAATTGGGCAGAGGTTTAAGAATAACAGAAAATAAATATTATTTAACTGTCATTGATTTTATTGGTAATTACAAAAACAACTATCTAATTCCAATAGCACTGTACGGAGATACTTCTTTTAATAAAGATAAAATAAGAAAATTGATTTCTGAGGGTAGTAGTATGATTCCTGGAGAATCAACTATCAACTTCGACGAAATTACTAAGGAAAGAATATACGCTTCCATCGATTCTGCAAAGCTACAGTTGCTAACGGATTTAAAAATAGATTACAATAATTTAAAAAGTAGAATTGGAAGAATTCCAATGATGATGGACTTTGTGAAAAATGATGCTAGAGAACCGTTCTCCTTCATTGAATATTCAAAATCATATTTTAATTTCATTAATAAAGTTGATATATCATTTGAAAAATCTTTAGACAAAAAACTTTCTGAATTATTAGAACTTTTCTCAAAAGAGATAAACAATGCGAAAAGAATTGAAGAGAGTTTAATTTTAAAAGAATTACTTGATAAACATGAACTTAGTATTTCAAAACTCAATAAAATAATATTTGATAAATATCAATATTACCCGTGTCCAGAAACTATAAAATCCTGTATTTCTAATATTAATTTTAGCTTTATTAGAAGGGAAGAAAAAATCATATTCCTGAAGAAAAATATTATAAAATTTCATGATGAATTTATAAAGTTACTTGCTAACGAAACTTTTAAAGAATTTCTTTTTGACTCAATAAATTATTCTATTTACACCTTCAATAATAATTTTAACAAAGATTCTTATAAAAATGGTCTTCTGCTTTTCAATAAGTATAGTCGTAAAGATGTTTGCAGATTATTAAACTGGAAAGATGATATCAGTAGTACTATTTATGGATACAGAACAAGAAATGAAATCACTCCTTGTTTTGTTACTTATCATAAATCTGACCACATTGAAGACACTATAAAGTATAACGATTATTTTGTTTCTCCTTCCGTTTTTGCTTGGGAATCAAGGTCAAACAGAAAACTTTCTAGTCAAGAAATAAGAAATGTAATTAATTCAAAACGTATATTGTTATTTGTTAAAAAAGAAGATGCAGAAGGAACTGACTTCTATTACATGGGAGACGCTTCAATAATAAAAGATTCTATCAAACAAGCCGAAATGCCTGATTCTGGACAACCTGTTGTTCACTTTAAATTTCAACTGGAACGACCAGTAAAAGATGATTTATACAATTACATAACTGCTATTAATAAGAAAGAGGTTGCTAAAAAAAGTATAAAACCAGAAATACAATTAATTCAAAAAGAACAGGAATCATCAGAATTCTCAATTCCTTTATACGATTTTTATGCAGCAGCTGGAAGTTTTAGTGAAATGCAAGATGAGAAGGAATATAATTTAACCTCAGTTCCCGAAAGATACGCAAGAGAAGATTATTTTGCTTGTAGAGTAATTGGAGAATCGATGAATAAAACAATTCCAAATAATTCAATATGCATATTTAGAAAAAATGTAGTAGGTTCTCGTAGTGGAAAAATTCTACTAATTGAAAACCGAGATTCGCTTGATCCAGATTTCAATTCCGCGTTTACTGTAAAAACATATTCAAGTGAGAAAACTATTTCTGAAGATGGTTGGCAACATGATTCTATTATTTTAAAGCATAATTCTTATGATGGAAATTTTAAAAATATAGTTTTAACTGAAGATACTATTAACGAAATGAGAGTAATTGGCGAATTTGTGATGATTTTAGAATAAAAAAAAGGCCACCAAAATAGGTAGCCTTTTAAATATCATAATCAATTTCACTAAAAAATCTCTCTTCCTGAAAAGTGAAAAGCACCTTCAATAGCTGCATTTTCATCGCTATCAGAACCATGTACTGCATTTTCACCCATAGAAGTTGCGAACATTTTACGGATAGTACCGTCAGCAGCTTCTGCTGGGTTGGTAGCACCAATTAAAGCTCTGAAATCTTCTACTGCATTGTCTTTTTCTAAAAGAGCGGCAACTATAGGGCCTCTGGTCATAAATTCTACCAATTCGCCATAAAAAGGACGCTCGCTGTGAACGGCATAAAAAGCCTGTGCATCTCTTTTGCTTAATTGCGTTAATTTCATAGCTACAATCTTAAAACCAGCAGCGTTTATTTTAGCTAAAATAGCACCTATATGTCCGTTTTCAACGGCATCAGGTTTAAGCATTGTAAATGTTCTATTTGTTGTCATTTTTTTAAATTTTGTGCAAAAGTACTATTTTTCAAATAAATTACAACTTTTTATATAAAAATGCTTATCGCTTGACGCCGAGCGCTAGGCGCTATTTGGTTTGTAAGAAGAATCATTTTTTGCCTTTTGCCTTTTGAGCTAGGCGCTGAACGCTTTCATGCATTTGCTATCTGCTAAATGCTATTAATTTGTAAACTATAGAAGCGCTTAACCTAAAAAGAAGAATATTCTTTACTCCCCTATTTCGGAGTGGCTGGGGTAGGCTCCGTATTCTTGCTCCAAAGATCCCAAAACAGCACCATTATCACCAATCAGTTTAAAAGCAATTTTTTTCTTTTCAAAATCAAAATTTAAAGTTCCAAAATTGACTGCAAATACCACTTCACCTACGCGGTAGGGGTTGGGCTCGCCGGTATATGAGGTGTATGTATGGGTAAGTCCACTACTCGTAAAATCTATTAAAGGATAGGCTAGTTCTACCACAGCAGTTTTTGAAAATTCAGAAATATGCCGATCCCCTGATAATATAGCAACTCCTTTTGCTTCAGAATCAACAATAATTTTTTTCAGCTTATCAACTTCATGTGGAAAATTTCCCCAAGTTTCAAATCCATGTTCGTTTGATAGTACTTGAACACTGCTTACCAAAATATTAAAATCGGCTTTACTATTGTTCAGTTCATTTTCGAGCCAAACCCATTGTGCTTCCCCTAAAATCGTACCATCACCATAGACATTGGGTTTGTTTCTGTTTTTAGACTCGGTATCTTTGGTTAGGGCGGTTCTAAAATAACGAGTATCTAAAACCAATATTTTGATGCTGCCTTTAGGAGTTTCATAATTATGGACGGCATAAATACCTTCTTGACTTCTTCGAGGACTATTTTTGGGCACTTCTAAAAAATCTAAAAAAGCTTGTTGACTTTCTTTTTTCGCTTTGAACTCTGCGCCACCATCATTTGCCCCGTAATCGTGATCATCCCAAATACCAATAATCGGAGTTGTACTTTTTAAAGCAGCATACTCAGGTATTTTATTTTGCTGTTGGTATATTTTCCGTAATTTTTTCATGTCATCAGTATCCGCATAGATGTTGTCGCCACCCCAAATCCAAACATTTGGCTTCGCATTTTGAATATCATCCCATAAAAGATTAGGAATATTGTGCTTATTACAAGAACCAAACGCCACGGAAAAATCGCTAACAAAAAGCGTATCTATTTCATTTAAAAAATTTTGAGAAGATACAATAGCATTGCTACACAATAATAACACTGCAGAAAAATAATTGGCTAGTTTCATATTTATATTCTTAGAGGTTATTGCAAAAATAGTATTTTGTACGTTAACACTATGTTATAAAAATAGTATCTTTGGCGGCATGAATTTAGAGGATATTAAACACGTAACAAGCCTTTTAAGCGCAGCGCAAAAAATTGTAATTGTACCGCATAAAAACCCAGATGGAGATGCTATTGGTTCTACTTTAGGTTTATGGCATTATTTGAAAAATAGGGGACAAAATGTTACGATTGTAAGTCCAAATGACTTTCCAAAATTTTTAAAATGGATGCCTGGTAGTGCTGAAATTTTAAATTTTGAACATGAAAATACTCAGTCAAAAAAAGCTATTGAAGAAGCTACCTTGATTTTTACATTAGATTTTAACCATTTAGGCAGAATCGGACAAATGCAGCCTTTTTTAGAAGCAGCAAAAGTTCCTTTTATCATGATAGATCATCACCAAGAGCCATCAGATTATGCTTTAATTACTTATTCTGATGTTCGCATGAGTTCTACTTGCGAAATGGTCTATAATTTTATAGATTTTTTAGGTGATACTTCTAAAATAACCCCAGAAATTGCCGATTGCCTTTACGCAGGGATTATGACCGATACGGGTTCTTTTAAGTACTCCTCAACGACCAGTAAAACCCATGGTATTATAGCCGAACTTATAGACAAAGGAGCAAAAAATACGTATATCCATAATGTAGTTTACGATACCAATACACCAAGTAGACTACATTTGCTGGGCTGTGCGCTAAAAAATATGGTAATTCTTGAGGATTATCATACTGCATATATTACCTTAAGTCAAGAAGAATTAGACCAATTTAACTACCAAAAAGGAGATACTGAAGGTTTTGTAAATTACGGACTTACTTTAGAGGGAATTAAATTTGCGGTAATTTTTATAGAAAATAAAGAAGAAGGCATTATAAAAATATCATTTAGATCAGAAGGTGCTTTTTCCGTAAACGAATTCGCTAGAGCACATTTTCAAGGCGGAGGCCATAATAATGCCGCAGGAGGAAAAAGTGACCTGTCATTAGCAGAAACTGCTAAGTATTTTGTAAACTTGTTGCCGAAATATAAAAAAGAGTTGACCTAATAATGAAATATCTATTATATTGTATTTTTCTTGTTGTTCTGAATGATTGTCAAGGCCCTATTGCTAGAAAACCAGTAAGAACTTCTACGCCTAAGATTGTAAAATCTACCGTGGAGCGCAATAAAGATCTCTTGGCATTAGAAGTTTATATTATCAATTCTTTGGTGAAAAAAGACACGCTTCATAGCTATCAACCAACTGCAAACGGTTCTTGGTTTTATTATGAAGTTAAAAATGACACCTTAAGTGATACTCCTAAACCAGATGAATGGGTTACGCTGAGCTACAATATTATGACCTTAACAAACGATACCATTTACTCCGCAAAAGAAATTGGTGTGCAAAAGATTGATGTTGAAAAACCGAGTTTATTCAAAGGCTTTAGAACAACTTTCACCTTGTTAAAAGAAGGAGAAAAAGCTACCTTTTTATTCCCGTCGTCCCTAGCTTTTGGCTACCATGGCGACAATAATGAAATTGCCCCCAATACCCCTATTAAATCATCAATAGAAATTTTAAAAATTGAAAAAAAACAAACCAATTAATTAATATTAAAATGAAAAAAACTTTTAGTACATTACTTTTCGCTATCATCTTGTTAACAAGTTGTAAATCTAGTAAAACAGCAGATTTAGGAGATGGCATTTTTGCTGATATTCAAACCAATAAAGGTGATATTATTGTGCGTTTAGAATACGAAAAAACACCAGTAACCGTAGCTAATTTTGTTTCTTTAGCAGAAGGTAAAAATCCGTTTGTAAGCGACAGTTTAAAAGGTAAAAATTACTATGATGGTTTAACTTTCCACAGAGTAATGAAAGATTTTATGATTCAAGGTGGCGACCCAACAGGAACAGGAATGGGTAGTCCAGGATACCGTTTTGCCGATGAATTTGTAGATTCTTTAACGCACAGTAAAAAAGGAATTCTTTCGATGGCCAACGCTGGCCCAAAAACGAATGGAAGTCAGTTTTTTATAACGCACAAAGAAACTCCTTTTTTAGATGGAAGACATAGCGTATTCGGAGAAGTTGTAGTAGGTTTAGACGTTGTTGATTCCATTGCGAATGTTAAAACTGGAGCTCAAGACAAACCTATTGAAGCTGTAATTATAACGAAAGTGAAAATTATCCGTAATGGCAAACAAGCCAAGAGTTTTGATGCTGTAACGGTGATGACTAAGTATTTTGCTGACGAAGAAATTAAGGAAAAAGAGGAAGCTAAAATCGCAGCGGAACTTGAACAAAAAATGAAGCTTGAACAAGCTAGCTTTGTAGCCGAACTTGAAAATCAAAAGAAAACTGCTCAGACCTTAGCCTCTGGTTTAAAAATATTTACCATTACTCCAGGTACTGGCGATAAGCCAAAAATAGGTCAAACTGCGAATTTATATTATGCAGGCTATTTTGAAGATGGCCGTTTATTCGATAGTAATATTTTAGTTATCTCTCAGGCTAACGGACAATTTAATCCCAATAGAGAAGCAGAAGGTGGTTATGAGCCTATGCCTATGCAAGTTAGCTTAGATGCGGGTGTTATTGCCGGTTTTAAAGAAGCGGTTATGAATTTAAAGGTAGGCGAAAAATCACGTGTATTCATTCCAGCACATTTAGCTTACGGTGAAGCAGGTAGAGGTCCCATCCCTCCAAATACTGATTTAGTTTTTGATTTAGAATTGATATCGCTTAATTAAAAGTTGAAAATGACTCATTAAAAAATACATTAATTATCATTATAAATCATAAAAAAATCCTCGATTTATATCGAGGATTTTTTTTGCCTATAATCTAGTTTATAAATACTTTCGAAAGCTGTTCACTTCTACTTTAGCTTTTAAATCATGTAACAAATTATATAGACCAAAGAATGTTCTGTTCATGTATAAAAAATGTTTAGAACCACGATTACCATTCATTTTACGAATTTGTGGGTCATTGGCATAACGCTGACTTAAATTGGCTATTTGTAACCAAAATTCATCAGCGCCAAAATCAAAATATTCTTCATTAAACGGCGCTGTAAATAAAGTCAGCATTTCTTTGAATAAAGCCTTAAAGAATTTTAACTCCATCGGTGAATCAGCATCTGTTAAGATTTCTAATTCGTATAATTTTTCCATAAATAAAGTATCATTCTGGATTGTTTCAGTTTTTCCCAATTCGAAATAGGGATAGTAAAATTCATCTGGAACTTCTTTAATACAACCAAAATCTATCGCAATTAGTGTATTTTCTTCACTAACTAAGAAATTACCAGGATGCGGATCAGCATGTACTTTTCGCAAACCATGAATCTGAAACATGTAAAAATCCCAAAGTGCTTGGCCTAATTTATTTCCTGTGGCTTCATCAAAATTGGTCTTTGCAAACTCACTTAAATGCAAACCTTGCATCCAGTCCATCGTGATAATTCGCTCACTTGATAATTCAGGATAATATATAGGGAATTCCATATTTGGAATCATAGTACATGCCTCTGTAATTTCCTGACTTTGTTCCAACTCTAGTAGATAGTTAGTTTCTTCTACCAACTTATTTTCTACCTCTTCAAAAAACTTATCAGAATCTTTCCCTTTTAAATTAAACATTCTGATGGCAATAGGTTTTACAAGAGCCAAATCACTACTTATACTTTCTGCAACTCCTGGATACTGAATTTTTACCGCCAAATTTTTACCCGCTTTTGTGGCTTTGTGCACTTGCCCAATACTGGCGGCGTTGATGGAGTCTTTATCAAACGTATCAAAGATTTCTTCTGGGTATTTATCTAAATATTTTTTGAATGTTTTACGAACTAAAGGCGCAGATAAAGGAGGCACCGAAAATTGAGACAAAGAAAACTTTTCTACATAGGCAGATGGCAGTATGTTCTTATCCATGCTTAACATTTGCGCCACTTTTAAGGCGCTACCCTTTAAGCTCTTTAAACTATCATAAATATCTTCGGCATTATCTTCATTGAGTTCATCCTTTGTCATTTCAGGGTTTACTAATTTTTTTCCATAATACTTTACATAATTACCCCCAATTTTAACTCCAGCTTTCACCAGTTTACTTGCTCTTTCTATTTTCCCTGTAGGTATTCTATCTAAGGTTTTCATTTGTAGTATTTTTTTGTGAATTGTTGCGTTTTATTTAAACTATTTCAATAAAATCCAACAACTTAAAATGTAATCCATCCTGAAATTATGGCTACGCCATTTTCTCTTTATATAAGAACTTTCCAAAATCTAATAAACTATCTAAAGGCGTGTTTTCAAAAACATCAAAAATGGTAGTAACAGATTTTTCGATGACCACATCGGTTTTCTCGAATCCAGCGCTAGCGTCTTCCATCCAAAATTTTAAAAGGAATAAAAACTGAATCCAAGCACCTTCTGAAAAAATAGTCGGATTTCTTTTGGTTAATTTATAATTTTTCGCCTGATTTGCTTCATTAATAAGGACAGTGGCAAAGTCTTTTATATTATGTCTTAATCCTTTTAATTGACCAGAATTTTTCAACATATTTTTATGGTCCCCCAAAGCAAACAAAACATAACTTCTGTTCATCGTTAAAAGTTCGAACATCGAAAAGAAAAAAGTCAACAACTTATCTTTATTGGAAAAAGATGCGTATTCCTTATTATCATTCATCAATTTTTGAGTGTTCTCATAAAATTTTTCCCAAATGCGATGCTGCAAAGTTTCTACCGAACCAAAGTGGGCATAAAAGTCTTCTTCCTTAATTTTATTTGATTTACAGAATTTAAAAATAGATTTTGGAACCATTTCATGTTCTAAAACATACTCCATATACATTGCTATAATTGCGTCGTCAGTAATTTTCTTTGCTTCTGTTTTTGCTGCCATTGTATTTTTATTTTAATATATTAAGGTACGAATAAATCGAGTTAATCGCTATTTTAATTAGAACAATTAAAAAAACGCATTCCTAACTAAAGGAATACGTTTTTTTTCAACCTAACCAAATAAATAAATCGATTGTATCACAGAATAAAACTCTTTTTCATAGCAATTCATATTCCCAATACGATGTAAAGATAATTTTGTTTAACTATTTATCAAATAAATTAAACAAAAAAATTTGTTAAATTTTTCATAAACCAAATTTTAGAGCAAAACCGAGAAACTTCGCGCTTACAAACATGTTCTTTAATTCGTTTGTATTGCATTTTACTTAACTCTTTAAATATTAATTTTTTAAGAAAACGGATATTACCTTGATAATTTATGCCTCAATTTACTTTTTCACAAGCATCCACACTTTATGTATGCCAGTTTGTCACAAATATAGAGCTTGGTATTTTTTTTGAACTAGGAGTTTGAACTAATAAGTAAAACAAAAATAAACAGATGGCAACAGGTAAGATTAATGTGTCCGTAGATAATATATTTCCTTTAATTAAGAAATTCTTATACAGCGATCACGAAATATTTTTAAGAGAATTAATTTCAAACGCCACAGATGCGACTTTAAAATTGAAGCATTTAACGTCTATCGGCGAATCAAAAAGTGAATACGGCAATCCTATTATCGAAGTAAAGATTGATAAAGAAGGTAAAAAACTTCATGTTATAGATCACGGTTTGGGAATGACCGAAGAAGAAATAAAAAAATACATCAATGAAGTGGCTTTTTCTGGTGCAGAAGAGTTTTTAGATAAATATAAAGATAGCGCTAAAGATTCGGGTATTATCGGACATTTTGGTTTAGGATTTTATTCTGCCTTTATGGTTGCTGAAAAAGTAGAAATTGTTACCAAAAGTCATACAGACGCTCCAGCGGTGCATTGGACTTGTGATGGTTCTCCAAATTTTGAATTAGAAGCCTCTGACAAAACAACTAGAGGTACAGAGATTATTTTGCATATTGCGGAGGACTCCACTGAGTTTTTAGAAAAAAGTAGAATTACTTCGCTTTTAACGAAGTATAATAAGTTTATGCCTATTCCGATTAAATTTGGAACTACGACAGAAACTCTGCCTAAGCCAGAAGGAGCAAAGGAAGAAGATAAAGCACCTACTCAAGAAGTTGATAATATTATCAATAATCCTAACCCAGCTTGGACAAAGCAACCAGCTGATTTAGAAGATGCGGATTACAAAAATTTCTATAGAGAATTGTACCCGATGCAGTTCGAAGATCCTTTATTTCATATCCACTTAAATGTAGATTATCCGTTTAATTTGACAGGTATTTTATATTTCCCAAGATTAACAAACGATTTAAATGTTCAGAAAGATAGAATTCAATTGTATCAAAATCAGGTATATGTAACCGATAATGTAGAAGGTATTGTTCCTGAGTTTTTAATGATGCTTCGTGGAGTGGTGGATTCTCCAGATATTCCTTTAAATGTGTCGCGTTCGTATTTACAGGCAGATGGTGCGGTGAAGAAAATATCATCATACATCACTCGAAAAGTTGGCGATAAACTAGCTTCTTTATTCAAAAATAACAGAGAAGATTTTGAAACCAAATGGAACGATATTAAAATTGTGATTGAATACGGAATGCTTTCTGAAGATAAATTCTTTGAAAAAGCAGACAAATTTGCATTATACCCAACAGTTGATGGCAGATACTTTACGTTTGAAGAATTGCAAGAAAAATTAAAAGGCAACCATACGGATAAGGACGGCAAATTGGTCATCCTTTATGCCTCGGATAAAGATGCGCAACACAGCTATATTGAAGCTGCTAAAGCAAAAGACTTCGAAGTTTTACTTTTAGATTCTCCGATTATATCGCATTTGATGCAAAAATTAGAGAGTTCAAAAGAGAACATTTCTTTTGCGCGTGTGGATTCTGATCATTTAGATAATTTAATAAAAAAAGATGATACCCAAATTTCGAAACTTTCTGATGAAGAAAAAGACAGCCTCAAGGCTGATTTAGAAAGCATAATTGGTAATAAATCTTATAGCATTCAGCTTGAAGCAATGGATAGCGATGCTTCACCATTTATTATTACCGAACCAGAATTTTTGCGCAGGATGAAAGACATGCAAAAAACTGGCGGTGGTAGTGGTATGTTCGGAATGGGGAATATGCCTGAAATGTATAACCTTATCGTCAACACCAATCACGAATTGGTAAGCGAAATTTTAAACACTAAAACTGCGAAGAAAAAAGAGCGTTTAATTAATCAGTCTTTAGATTTAGCACGTTTATCAAAAGGTTTATTGAAAGGAGAAGAATTAACAAACTTTATCAAGCGTAGTTACGAGATGGTTAAATAGTTTTTTTTTCGTTGCTCGTTGATGGTTGTTCGTTGATGGTACAAACCAAAACTTTTGACGTTTGACATTCGACCTTAGACAAGAAAATAAAGCCGCTTCAAAAATTTGAAGTGGCTTTTTTTTTGTGAAAAATAAGTACCTTTCTAAACAATTATCTGAACTATGATTTATCCTTTCCATTTATACCTTATGGCGGTGATGTATATTTTTGCGGGCCTAATGCATTTTATCAAGCCAA
>Ga0209284_10002354_pt1 | contig 26077 bp, 21 predicted proteins | sample FRY03_FD_187211 | JGI IMG/M metagenome (GOLD analysis project Ga0209284, IMG submission 187211) | Freshwater microbial communities from Lake Fryxell liftoff mats and glacier meltwater in Antarctica - FRY-03 (SPAdes) (version 2) | ecosystem: Environmental > Aquatic > Freshwater > Ice > Glacier...
AACTGAATTACTATCGATATTTAGTGCCTAATGGCACATTTGAACTCTTGTTCACATAAATAAATAATTTTTATAAGAATAACGTTGTATGCATTATTTTATTTATTAATATTGTTATAATTAAATTATACAATCAAAGTCAAATTAAAAAAAATGAAAAACGTTATTTTATTAGCACTAGTTTTTGTGGGTTCATTTGCAAACGCACAAAACGACAAAATTTTTAAACACAGCGGAGAAACAGTTGAAGGAAAAGTTATTCGTCTTGACGAATACACTATTGTTTTTAAGTACGATGGAGAAGATGCCGAAAATACTATTGGTAAGTATGCAGTTGAAAAAATTGTATACGGAAAAACACAAAGAGTAGAAGAAGTTACCGAAAAAATTGTTATTAACAGTGAAGAAGACTGGGAAAAAGTAGTAATTCTTGAAGACAAAGGATATATAGCTGGTTTAAAAAAAGTAGGTGAAGTTCGTGGAAAAACAGGAATGATCAACTTCCAAACAGGTAACACAGGAGATAAGAAAGCTGCTAAAAAATTAAAAATGGATGCTGCTAAATTAGGTTGCCCATTTGTTTTGATGACATCTGATAAAACAACAGTTGGAGCAAGTTCTAATCAATTAGGCGGTACTCAAGCAATCAAAACTGGAGTTGGATATAAATATTAAAATTTAGAATTTACAATATTTTAAAAAGTTGCCAATTGGCAACTTTTTTTATGCACAAAAATTAAAGTTTCATTAATTCAAAAGTAATATCTTTGTAGCATGACAGGAGTTGTATATAAATCTACCGGGAGTTGGTATAATGTTAAGGCAAAAGATAATCGGTTTTTCGATTGTAGAATAAAAGGAAAATTTAGACTTAAAGATATAAAAAGTACTAATCCAATTGCGGTAGGAGATGTTGTAGATTTTGAGTTAGACAACTCATCAGATAAAGTAACGGGGTTAATACATAATATTCACGTTAGACAAAATTATATAGTAAGAAAATCGGTTAATTTATCTAAGCAATCACACATTATTGCGTCTAATATAGACATAGTTTTTTTATTAATAACCATAGATAACCCAGTTACTACAACAAGTTTTATAGATCGTTTTTTAGTTACAGCAAACGCTTATGGTATAGAAGCTATTTTAGTATTTAACAAAGTTGACACCTATAACCAAGAAGCTAAAAACGAACAATTATTTTTAGAACATGTTTATTCAGAAATAGCACATAAATGTTTAAAAGTATCTGCTACAGAAAAAATTGGTTTAGAAGAGTTAAAGCAATTAATGATAGGTAAAGTTTCTATGTTTTCTGGACATTCTGGAGTCGGAAAATCAACATTAGTAAATGCTCTAGAACCAAGCTTAAACTTAAAAACCAAGCAAATATCAGAATCTCATTCGCAAGGATTACATACAACTACATTTGCAGAAATGTACGATTTATCATTTAATGCCATAATAATAGATACTCCAGGCATTAGAGGTTTTGGAGTTATAGACATGGATAAGCATGAAATTGGAAATTACTTTCCAGAGTTTTTTGCCTTAAAACAAGGATGTAAGTTTAATAACTGTTTGCATAAAGAAGAACCACATTGTGCAGTTAAAAACGCATTAGAAAACAATAAAATTTCTTTTACAAGATATAAAACCTATTTGCAACTTTTAGAAGGAGACGAAGAGCATTATAGAAATGATATTTATGGTGAAGATAGAATAGAAAGCGATAAAACTAGAAAATCATAACACATGAAAGTTGTTATACAAAGAGTTTCAAGAGCTTCGGTTACTGTAAACGAAGTTAAAATATCCGAAATTAAAACAGGATTATTAGTTTTAGTTGGTTTTGAAGAAAACGAAACTTTAGAAGATATAAATTGGGTTTCGTCTAAAATTGTCAACCTCAGAATTTTTAACGACTATAAAGATGTAATGAATTTATCTGTAAAAGATATAAACGGAGATATAATTGCTGTAAGCCAATTTACACTTCACGCATCAACTAAAAAAGGCAACAGACCAAGTTATATAAATGCTGCAAAACCAGATGCAGCAATACCTCTTTACAATACTTTTATAAATCAATTAGAAATATATTTAGGTAAAAAAGTACAAACAGGAGAATTTGGAGCAGACATGAAAGTAGACTTGTTAAACAACGGACCAGTTACTATAATTATTGACACAAAAAATAAAGAATAATAGTGTTAATAAAATCTATTTTTTTATATTTGGTAAAACTAGATTTAGATGAAATCAAATATTACTTTTCTTTTATTACTATTTGTTACTGTTTTTTCTTTTGCTCAAAACAAAGAGTATAGTGTCTTAATAATTCCCGACAGTTTAAAGCAGAATGCAAACGCTGTTATTAGATTGAGTAATATAGACATCTCAATTATTTCACAAAATTCAATGGTTATTAACACCAAAGTGGTAACTACTGTTTTAAATGAATTAGGACTACGAAATTTAAATTTATCTGAATACTATGATAAAAACAGAAAAATTTCAAGTATAGAAGCAACAGCTTATGATGCTTTTGGGAAAGTGTTAAAAACCTATAAAAGAAGAGATTTTAGAGATACAAGCGTGGCTGATGGTATTTCTATTTTTAATGATAACAGAGCATTGTATTTAGATTATACACCAGTTACTTACCCGTTTACAATGGTTTTTGAAACAAAAACAGAAACATCTAACACAGCTTTTATCCCAACTTGGAGTTCAATGGATGGATATTTGGTTAGTACTGAGAACACTTTGTTAACCATTAATTACAAAACCGAATTAAATCTTAGAATGAAAGAGGTTAATTTTTCACCTAAGTATCCGATTGATAAAAAAGAAACTTCAAATAGCATTAGCTATTCAGCAAAAAATTTAATAGCAAAAAAGAGAGAAGAATTAAGTCCTGATTTTAATGAAATTTTCCCAACAATATATTTTGCGTTAGAAAATTTTCAATTAGAAAATGTTGATGGAAAAGCAAAAAACTGGAACGAATTTGGGAAATGGTATTATAATTCGCTCTTAGCGGACACTGAAGAAATTCCAGAAGAAACCCAAGTAAAAATAAAACAATTGGTTGGAAATGAAAAAAATACAATTGAAATTGCTAAAATAATTTACAAATATGTTCAAGAAAAAACTCGTTATGTAAGCATTCAGGTTGGTATTGGTGGATGGAAACCAATGCTGGCAAAAGATGTAGACAAGCTAGGTTATGGCGATTGTAAAGCACTAACCAATTATACACGTTCGCTGCTTAAAGTTGTTGGTGTCCCTTCTTATTATACTGTAGTTTATGCTGGACAAGATGAAACAAAAGATTTGCAAAGTGATTTCTCATCAATTGACGGAAACCATATTATTTTGGCATTGCCTACAGAAAAAGAAATGGTTTGGTTAGAATGCACGAGTCAAATTCAACCTTTTGGTTTTCAAGGAGATTTTACTGATGATAGAAATGTTTTAGTAGTAAAACCAGAAGGTGGAGAAATAGTTAAGACTAAAACATTTACAGAAACCGATAATGTAAAAACAACAAAAGGTTCTTATCAAATTACTGAAACTGGAGATTTGATGGCAAAGTAAAAATCATTTCCAAAGGGTTGCAATATGACAATGAATTTGGAAAAGAACGATTGAGTAGGGAAAATCAAATCGAAAAATATAAAGAAGAATTTAGTAATATCAATAATCTTACGATTAAAAAAATAAACTTGAACAATAATTCAAAAACTATTGAATTTACCGAAGAGTTAGAATTAGAAGCCGAAGGTTATGCACAGAATTCAGCAGGGAAATTGATGTTTGCCTTGAATGCTTTTAATCAAAATTTGTATGTTCCTAAAAAATACAAAACTCGAGAATTTTCATTTCAAATAGAAAGAGGTTACACCGATGAAGACGAAACAGAAATCATCATTCCGGATGGGTTTATTATAGAAGCAAAACCAAAAGGAGTTGAACTTGAAACTGAATTTGGGAACTATAAAATTGAATTTACATCTACAGATAATAAAACCATTGTATGTAAACGAAAACTAGTTCTTTATAAAGGTTTTTATGAAAATTTAAAGTTTGAAGAATATAGAAAATTTAGAGAAACAATTGCCAAAAACGATAATTCAAAAATTGTCATTACAAAAGCATAACATTATGAGAAAATTATTTATCATCGCCATTTTATTATTTAGTAATTGGAGTTTTTCCCAAAAACATGAATTAGGAAAAGTAACCATTGAAGAACTTCAAGAAAAAACACATAAAATAGATTCATCTGCATCTGCGGCTATTTTATTTAATGTGGGGAAGACTACTTTTAATTACGATGGAGATGCTGGTTTTGAAATAATAACAGAAATAAGCACCAAAATTAAAATCTATAAAAAAGAAGGATATGATTTTGCTAATCATTCTGAGAAAGCTTATATAGGGGGAAATGGCTCTGAAAAAATTACCTTTTCAAAAGCTATAACATACAATTTAGTTGGTGATAAAATTGAAAAATCTAAGTTAAGTGGTAATGGAGAGTTTAATGAAAAAATAAATAAATTTTGGAGCTCAAGGAAAATAACAATGCCCAATGTGAAAGTAGGTTCGATAATTGAATATAAAATTACAATAACATCGCCTTATATATCCAATTTTCCGGAGTGGGAATTTCAAAAGAATATTCCTGTAAATTACTCAGAATACACAACTTTTATACCTGAGTATTTCATCTATAATGCCCATACCAAAGGGTATTCTATATCTAAAAATGAGAAATCATTTAAAAAAAGAATTATTGATTACCGCTATACAGAAAGTGGAGAAAACCGAAAAGGTGCACCAGAAATAATTAACGCTTCAATGACTTTTAAGGAAAATTCGGTTAAGTATGTCCTTGAAAATCTTCCAGCTTTAAAAGATGAAGAATTCGTAAATAATATTGGCAATTATCAAGCTAAATTAATGCATGAACTCTCAGAAACGAGATACCCAAATGCTCCTTATAAAAATTATAGTACCAATTGGGAATCTGTTGTAAAAGGGATTTATGAAAATGATGATTTTGGTGCCGAATTAAACAAAACAAGTTATTTTGAAAAAGATATAGATGCCTTGTTAAACGGAATAACTTCACAAGACGAAAGAATGATAACCATATTAAATTATGTCAAATCAAGAATGAATTGGGATGAACATTATGGTTACAGTTGCAATGATGGGGTAAAAAAAGCTTACCAAGACAAAAAAGGTGGTGTTGCCGAAATTAATTTGATGTTAACCGCCATGTTACGTTATGCAGGTTTTGAAGCAAATCCAATTCTTGTTAGCACTCGTTCCAACGGAATTTCATTATATCCGAGTAAATCTGCCTATAACTATGTAATTTCAGGTATAGAATTGCAAAATCAAGTAGTTTTATTAGATGCCACAAATAAATTTTCTCTTCCAAATATTTTGCCAATAAGAAATTTAAACTGGTTTGGTAGAATCATTAGAAAAAATGGAAGCTCTGCCGAAATTGATTTAATACCAAAATTAAATTCAAAAGAAGTTATAAATATAATGGGTAACATTGACGAAAAGGGCGAAGTTTCAGGAAAAATAAGAGATCAATATTTTGATTATAATGCATTCTCGTTTAGAGAAAAATATAATAGTGTGTCAAAAGAAAGTTATATTGAAAAACTAGAAAAAAGACATCAAGGGTTAGAAATAGGAGAATATGAAGTTCAGAATAGTGCTGATTTATCCAAACCAATTGTAGAAAACTATGATTTTACTATAAATAATATCGTCGAAGTAATTGGGGATAAGATGTATTTTTCACCACTTTTATTTTTTGCAATGACTGAAAATCCTTTCAAACAAGAAAAACGAGAATATCCTATAGATTTTGTTTTTCCAAATCAAGATGAATTCAAAATAAGTATAAAAATACCTGAAGGTTATGTTGTTGAACTATTGCCTCAGCCGGTAGCGGTTGCTATGCCTGATAACTTAGCAAGCTTCAAGTATAATATTTCGAGTACGGGCAATCAAATTCAATTACTTTATACATCAGTTATTAATCAAGCTATCATTAGTTCTGAAGATTATGAAGTATTGAAAAATTTCTTTAGAGAAATAGTCAATAAACAAACAGAGAAAATTGTGCTTAAAAAAGGATAATTATATTATGATAAGAATTAATTTAACGCTTCTTTTTCTAGTTTTATTTTCATTTAATGCTGTTGGGCAAAAATTAGAATTAGATAGAGTCACCAAAGAGGAATTGTTAGAAAGAAGAAATCAAAATGATACCTTAGCTTCTGCTGCTTTTTTATTTAAAAAAGCCAGAACAACTTTTAAATATACTGAAAAAGATGGATTTACATCTTACACGGAATTCCAAATTAAACTTAAAATTTATAAAAAAGATGGATTGAAATGGGCTAATTTTAGTATGCCCTATTATGTTGGTTATGAGAAATTAAATGATGAATCTATAAGAATAGAAAGTGCCTCTACGTATAATTTAGAAAATGATAAAGTTGTAAAAACTAAAGTTGCCAGAGAAGGAAAATTTATGGAACAGATTAATGAATATTGGAAAGTCAAATCTTTAACCTTTCCCAATGTAAAAGAAGGTTCCATCATTGAATTAAAATATGTATTAAAAACTGAAAATATATCTTCGCTACCTGAATTTCAATTTCAATATGACATACCAGTCAATAAGGTCAAATATGTGACAGAAATACCAGAACTTTATATTTATAAAGCAATACAAAAGGGTTTTGTTGCAGTTTCAAAAGAAGAAAAACTAGAAAAGACTTCTCAATCGTTTGACAGCAAAGTGCATAATACACCTGTAAGTGAGACATTAACATTAAACTACAATCAGATTGTGACTAGTTACTCAGCTTCTGATATACCAGCACTCAAAGAAGAAGACTATGTAAACAATATCAACAATTACTATGGAAAAATTGAACATGAGCTACAAATTATTAGAATGCCCAATAAAGACCCAAAACAAATAGCTACAACATGGGAAGCTGTTGCAAAATCTATTTATGATGACGAAAATTTTAACACCGCAATCAATAAATTTGATTATTTTACATTTGATGTTAGATTAATAATAAATAACATTTCATCTCCAGAAGAAAAAACAAAAAAAATATTCAATTTTGTAAAAAACAAAATGCATTGGAACGGAAAATTTAGTTATTATCCTAAAAGTAAAATGGAGCAGGCTTATGCAGATAAAGTAGGGAATATAGCTGAAATAAATCTTATGTTAGTTTCTATGTTAAGAATGGCTGGTGTTGATGCTAATCCTGTTTTAGTGAGTACAAGAGAAAATGGAATCGCTCCTTTTCCGAACCGCACACTTTTTAATTATGTTATTGCTGCTGTAAATATTGATGAAAAAACAATCCTTTTGGATGCTAGTAGTAAGTATGCTGATTTTAATATTTTACCCATTAGAGATTTAAACGGGTTTGGAAGATTAATAAAAAAAGATGGTAACTCAACGGAAATAAATCTTATGCCAATATCAAATTCAAAAGAGATTCTAAACATAATGGCAAGCTTGAATGAACAAGGCGAAATAACTGGAAAAATCAGAGGTCAATATTTTGATTATAATGCTTTTGCGTTTAGAGAAAAATACAATGGTATAGCCAAAGACAGCTATATTGAAAAGCTTGAAAAAACTTATGCAGGACTGGAAATAACAGAATATAATGTTCAAAACATCCTTGATTTAGATTTGCCAATTGTAGAAAATTATGATTTTACATCGACAAATTCGGTTGAGGTTATTGCTGATAAAATGTATGTGTCGCCACTTTTATTTTTTGCAACAACCGAAAATCCGTTCAAACAAGAAAAACGAGAATATCCAGTAGATTTTGTGTTTCCAAACCAAGATAAATTTAGTATAAGCTTGACTATTCCTAATGGATATGTTGTTGAGACATTGCCTCAGCCCAAAGCAGTAACTATGCCAGATAATCTGGGGAGTTTTAAATATAACATTTCCAATAATGGCAATCAAATACAATTACAATACACACAAGATATAAATCAGGCTATCATTGGTTCTGAATATTATGAAGTATTGAAAAATTTCTTTAGAGAAATAGTCAACAAACAAACAGAGAAAATTGTGCTTAAAAAAGGATAATTATATTATGATAAGAATTAATTTAACGCTTCTTTTTCTAGTTTTATTTTCATTTAATGCTGTTGGGCAAAAATTAGAATTAGATAGAGTCACCAAAGAGGAATTGTTAGAAAGAAGAAATCAAAATGATACCTTAGCTTCTGCTGCTTTTTTATTTAAAAAAGCCAGAACAACTTTTAAATATACTGAAAAAGATGGATTTACATCTTACACGGAATTCCAAATTAAACTTAAAATTTATAAAAAAGATGGATTGAAATGGGCTAATTTTAGTATGCCCTATTATGTTGGTTATGAGAAATTAAATGATGAATCTATAAGAATAGAAAGTGCCTCTACGTATAATTTAGAAAATGATAAAGTTGTAAAAACTAAAGTTGCCAGAGAAGGAAAATTTATGGAACAGATTAATGAATATTGGAAAGTCAAATCTTTAACCTTTCCCAATGTAAAAGAAGGTTCCATCATTGAATTAAAATATGTATTAAAAACTGAAAATATATCTTCGCTACCTGAATTTCAATTTCAATATGACATACCAGTCAATAAGGTCAAATATGTGACAGAAATACCAGAACTTTATATTTATAAAGCAATACAAAAGGGTTTTGTTGCAGTTTCAAAAGAAGAAAAACTAGAAAAGACTTCTCAATCGTTTGACAGCAAAGTGCATAATACACCTGTAAGTGAGACATTAACATTAAACTACAATCAGATTGTGACTAGTTACTCAGCTTCTGATATACCAGCACTCAAAGAAGAAGACTATGTAAACAATATCAACAATTACTATGGAAAAATTGAACATGAGCTACAAATTATTAGAATGCCCAATAAAGACCCAAAACAAATAGCTACAACATGGGAAGCTGTTGCAAAATCTATTTATGATGACGAAAATTTTAACACCGCAATCAATAAATTTGATTATTTTACATTTGATGTTAGATTAATAATAAATAACATTTCATCTCCAGAAGAAAAAACAAAAAAAATATTCAATTTTGTAAAAAACAAAATGCATTGGAACGGAAAATTTAGTTATTATCCTAAAAGTAAAATGGAGCAGGCTTATGCAGATAAAGTAGGGAATATAGCTGAAATAAATCTTATGTTAGTTTCTATGTTAAGAATGGCTGGTGTTGATGCTAATCCTGTTTTAGTGAGTACAAGAGAAAATGGAATCGCTCCTTTTCCGAACCGCACACTTTTTAATTATGTTATTGCTGCTGTAAATATTGATGAAAAAACAATCCTTTTGGATGCTAGTAGTAAGTATGCTGATTTTAATATTTTACCCATTAGAGATTTAAACGGGTTTGGAAGATTAATAAAAAAAGATGGTAACTCAACGGAAATAAATCTTATGCCAATATCAAATTCAAAAGAGATTCTAAACATAATGGCAAGCTTGAATGAACAAGGCGAAATAACTGGAAAAATCAGAGGTCAATATTTTGATTATAATGCTTTTGCGTTTAGAGAAAAATACAATGGTATAGCCAAAGACAGCTATATTGAAAAGCTTGAAAAAACTTATGCAGGACTGGAAATAACAGAATATAATGTTCAAAACATCCTTGATTTAGATTTGCCAATTGTAGAAAATTATGATTTTACATCGACAAATTCGGTTGAGGTTATTGCTGATAAAATGTATGTGTCGCCACTTTTATTTTTTGCAACAACCGAAAATCCGTTCAAACAAGAAAAACGAGAATATCCAGTAGATTTTGTGTTTCCAAACCAAGATAAATTTAGTATAAGCTTGACTATTCCTAATGGATATGTTGTTGAGACATTGCCTCAGCCCAAAGCAGTAACTATGCCAGATAATCTGGGGAGTTTTAAATATAACATTTCCAATAATGGCAATCAAATACAATTACAATACACACAAGATATAAATCAGGCTATCATTGGTTCTGAATATTATGAAGTATTGAAAAATTTCTTTAGAGAAATAGTCAACAAACAAACGGAAAAAATTGTGCTTAAAAAGAGTTAACATGAACCTAAAAAACGCCCAACTAGAAGTAGATACTTGGATAAAAAACCACGGAGTTCGTTATTTTAACGAACTAACCAACATGGCACAACTAACAGAAGAAGTTGGCGAAGTGGCCCGCATAATTGCTCGTCGTTACGGTGAACAATCTGAAAAAGAAAGCGATAAAAACAAAGATTTAGGAGAAGAACTTGCCGATGTGGTTTTTGTAGTTTTGTGTCTCGCTAATCAAACCGGAATTGATTTGCAAGCTGCTTTCGACAAGAAAATGGATTTGAAATCCGTTCGAGACAAAGACCGTCACAAAAACAATGATAAACTGAAATAAGTATTAAGATTAGAGTATTAAGTATTAAGATTTTAAAAAAGAAATAATTCAAGAATGAACTTTTTTTTACAAACTATCTCGCAACTCGCAACTCGCTCCAGAAACTTCGGGACACAACTCGCAATCACAGGAAGCAAATCTGAAACCAATAGATTGTTGTTGCTTCAAGCATTGTATCCCAATATTACTTTAGAAAATGTTTCTAATTCTGATGATTCAGAAGTAATGTCAAAAGCATTAGACAATTCAGAATTCACAGCTCAGAATTCACAATTAATAAACGTTCATCATGCAGGAACCGCAATGCGTTTTTTAACAGCGTTTTTTGCTATTCAAGAAGGTAAAGAAGTGGTTTTAACAGGCTCTTCAAGAATGAAAGAACGACCAATTGGAATATTGGTCGATGCTCTTAGGCAACTTGGAGCAAACATTAGTTATGAAGAAAATGAAGGGGTTCCTCCAATAAGAATTGTTGGAAAAAAACTAACCAGTAATAAGGTTTCACTAGCTGCCAATGTTAGCAGTCAATACATTTCGGCTTTATTATTAATAGCACCAAAACTAAAAAACGGACTAGAATTAACTCTAGAAGGAGAAATTACATCTATTCCATATATAAAAATGACATTGGCTTTATTGAATGAAATAGGAGTTGAAACTTTATTTGAAAATAATATTATTTCTGTAAAACCAAAATTTGTAATTCAAAATTCAAAATTCGTAATTGAAAGCGATTGGTCTTCAGCTTCTTATTTTTATTCAATTGTTGCCCTTTCTAATGTTGGGACACAAATTACCCTTTCGAGTTATAAACACAATAGTTTACAAGGAGATTCAGCTTTGGTAGAAATCTATAAAAACTTTGGTGTTGAAACCCTATTCAATAACAATAAATCAATTACAATAGCAAAAATTAATAACTCGCAACTCGAAACTTTAAACCTGAAACTTAACAATTGTCCAGATATTGCCCAAACCATTGCCGTAACTTGCCTCGGATTAGGAATAGGTTGTTACTTAACAGGGTTGCATACTTTAAAAATAAAAGAAACCGATAGGTTAGAAGCTCTAAAAACAGAACTAACAAAATTAGGAGCAAAAATTCTTGTTACTAATGATAGTTTAACGTTAGAATCATCTAACAAAATTAATAAAGATGTAACAATCTCTACTTATCAAGATCATAGAATGGCAATGGCATTTGCCCCTTTAGCATTAAAAGTGCCTATTGTAATTCAAGATGCAGAAGTGGTTTCAAAATCGTTTCCAACTTTTTGGAATGATTTAAAATCGATTGGATTTGACATTAACAACCTTTAAGCAACAATTCAAATCAGTTGTAAAGCTAGTAACAGCAAAGCATTGTAAAAATATATTGCAAAACCCTTGACAACGCCTATTTCACAATCGTATATTTGCAACTGTTTTAAGTAAAATAACGCTTAAAAGTTAAAATTTAAAAATGAAATTATCAAGTTTTGGGTTTAATTTGCCAGAAGAACTTTTAGCTGAGTTTCCTGCAGAGAATAGAGATGAGTCTCGTTTAATGGTTATAAACAGAAAAACAAAAACTATTGAACACAAAATGTTCAAAGATATTATCGATTATTTTGATGATGGCGATGTAATGATTATGAACAACACTAAAGTTTTTCCTGCTCGGTTATTTGGAAATAAAGAAAAAACTGGTGCAAGAATTGAAGTGTTTTTATTAAGAGAACTTAATTCTGAACAAAGATTATGGGATGTTTTAGTAGATCCAGCTCGTAAAATAAGAATTGGTAATAAATTATATTTTGGAGATGATAATGCTTTAGTTGCAGAAGTTATAGATAACACAACATCTAGAGGAAGAACATTACGTTTTTTATATGATGGTTCTTACGAAGAATTTAGAACTAAATTACGCGATTTAGGCGAAACTCCAATACCAAAATACATTAATAGAGAAGTAACTCCAGAAGACGAAGACCGTTACCAAACTATTTACGCAAAAGTAGAAGGTGCTGTTGCAGCTCCAACTGCAGGATTACACTTTTCTAAACATTTATTAAAAAAATTAGAAATTAAAGGGATAGACTTTGCAGAAGTGACACTACACGTTGGGTTAGGCACTTTTAATCCAGTTGAAGTAGAAGATTTATCTAAACATAAAATGGATTCTGAAGAATTATTTATTGAGCAAAAAGCTTGCGACATAGTTAATGCTGCAAAAATAAATAAAAGACGTATTTGTGCTGTTGGCACAACATCTATGCGTTCTATAGAAAGTGCTGTTTCTTCTTCTGGCGAATTAAATACGTTTGAAGGTTGGACAAATAAATTTATTTTTCCTCCATACAAATTTAGTATTGCTAATTGTATGATAACAAATTTTCATACTCCTAAATCTACTTTATTAATGATGGTTTCTGCATTTTGTGGTCATGATTTAATGAAAGAAGCTTACGAAATAGCAATTAAAGAAAAATATAATTTTTACTCTTACGGAGACGCAATGTTTATTATATAATTAAAAAGTTAAATATAAAACTCTCTAAATTTAGACTGCCTCCAAAAAGTTAGACACTATTTGGGGGTATTTATATTTAATCTACTTAGTAAATCAGTTTTACGGTTATGTTTGCGGTTTTTAAAAAAAAACCACTCCAGACAATTAAATCAGAATTAAAAACTTTTTTTCTTACTTTTGTAGTTACAAAATCTAAGACATGAATTTCCAAAACACTAAAGAATTTGCTCAGGAATTAGATCGTCAAGACGAACTGTATAAATATAGAAACGAATTTATATTTCCAAAAGTAAATGGCAAGCAAGTAATTTATTTTACTGGAAATTCTCTAGGTTTACAGCCTAAAAGAGCAAAATTTTTTATAGATGAGGTTGTAAACGATTGGGCTAACTTAGCAGTAGAAGGTCATTTTTATGCAAACAAACCTTGGTGGGATTATCACGAAAGGTTTGCAAATCCGTTAAGCGAGATAGTTGGTTCTTTACCATCAGAAGTTACTGTAATGAACACATTAACGGTTAACCTTCATTTGCTTATGGTTTCTTTTTACAAGCCAACAGCAAAAAAATATAAAATTATTTGCGAAGAAAAAGCATTTCCATCAGACCAATATATGTTTCAAAGCCAAGTAAAACATCATGGTTTTGATACAAAAGATGCAATTGTAGAAATTAAACGAAGAGAAGGAGAACACAATATTAGATTAGAAGATATTTTATCTAAAATAAATGAAGTTGGAGACGAATTGGCACTTGTATTAATAGGTGGTGTTAACTACTATACGGGTCAAGTTTTCGACATGAAAACTATAACAGAAGCCGGACACAAAGTAGGTGCTTATGTTGGCTGGGATTTAGCCCATGCTGCTGGAAATATAGAATTAAAGTTACACGACTGGAAAGTAGATTTTGCTGCTTGGTGTAGTTATAAATATATGAATTCTGGACCAGGTAATGCTTCGGGTTGCTTTATTCACGAGTCACATCATAACGATACAGATTTAAACAGATTTGCAGGATGGTGGGGACATAATAAAGAACGTAGGTTTAAAATGGAACCAGAGTTCGACCCTGTTAGAGGAGCAAATGGTTGGCAAGTTAGTAATTTACCAATTTTATCATTAGCACCTTATTTAGCATCTGTAGAAATGTTTGCAGAAGTTGGAATGGAAAAATTAATAAAAAAAAGAAACTTAATAACCTCTTATTTAGAGTTTATTTTACAAGAAATAGATAAAGAGGTAGAAAGCACTTTTGAGGTAATAACACCTTTAAATCAAGAAGAAAGAGGTTGCCAACTATCTGTTTTATTACATGGCGAAGGCAAAAGTTTGTTTGAATATTTAATGAAGAATGGAGTAATTACAGACTGGAGAGAACCCAACGTTATACGTTTAGCACCAGCACCTTTTTATTGTTCTTTTGAAGACATGTTTGATTTTGGTCAAATATTAAAAAACGGAATTTTAAATAAATAAAAACACACAAACGCTCCTTACAATAAAATTAATTAAAATGACGAATAAAGAAAAATTAATTCAAAACTTCGATCCATCTCAACCAGGCTTAGCAGATGCTACTATTTTTGGATTACCATTTTCTGCAGAAGAAAGTGAAATTATTGTAATACCAGTTCCGTGGGAAGTTACTGTAAGTTATGGCTCCGGTGCCTCAAAAGGACCAGAAGCAATTTTAGAGGCTTCTTTTCAAGTTGACTTAAAACATCAAGAGTTTCCTGATTTATGGAAATTAGGAATATTTTTAGACGAAGCTCCAACTAAAATTAAAAAAAGCTCTAAAAAATATAAAAAATTAGCAGCTCCAATTATAGAAACATTAGAAAATGGAGAAGAACTAGAAAATTACCCAAATCTTATAAAAGATTTAGAGAAAATAAATAATGCTTGTGCAAGTATGGTAGATTCTGTTAAAGAAAAAACTTTATATTGGATAAGTCAAGGTAAAAAAGTTGCCTTGCTTGGCGGAGATCATAGTACGCCTTTAGGCTATTATCAAGCTCTTGCAGAAACCAATTCCGACTTTGGTATTTTGCATCTAGATGCACATATGGATTTAAGAATTGCTTACGAGAAATTTACTTATTCGCATGCATCTGTAATGTACAATGCATTAAAAATTCCTCAAATTTCTAAAATTGTTCAAGTTGGCATTAGAGATTTTTGCGACCAAGAAGTTAATGTTGCAAAAAGCGAAGGTAACAGAGTAGTTATTCATACAGATATGGATATGAAAAAAGAAACTTTCGAAGGCAAAACTTGGCAACAACAGTGCGATGTAATAATAAGTCAGTTGCCTCAAAAAGTTTGCGTTTCTTTTGATATAGACGGTTTGTATCCTTGGTATTGCCCAAATACAGGAACTCCAGTTCCTGGAGGTTTTTCTTTTGAAGAAGCAGCATATTTATTAAGCAAATTGGCAGATTCTACTAAAGAAATTATTGGGTTTGATTTAGTAGAAGTTGCTCCAGGACCAAAAGACAATTGGGACGGAAATGTTGGTGCAAGAATGCTGTTTCACATGTGTGGAGTTTTTGCAAAATCACAAAAATTAAATGTAGGTAAAAAAATAACCTTTACAGAATGAATAGATGTAACTAAAAATATTGAAAACGGATAATTTTCAACGTATAAGAGAAAACAGGATACATATTAAAGTAAATTAAATATATTTGATACTTAATCAAAATAAAATGAGCAAGCTTAAAAAATTTATACTAGTAATTACAAGTGTTTTATTGGTAATTCTAATTGGGTTTATTTCTTATGGATATTACTTAACGCCCAAATACAACGGAGAAGTAGCTTTAAAATCAATTCAAAAACCATCTACTGTATATTTTGATACTTATGGAGTTCCACATATTTATGCAGATTCAGAAGAAGATGCAATAACTACTTTAGGTTATGTTCATGCACAAGATAGATTATGGCAAATGGAGTTAATGCGAAGAATTGCTCCAGGAAGATTGGCGGAAATATTTGGTTCAACAATGCTTAAAAACGATATATTTTTTGCAGGATTAGGTATAGACGAAGCTTCTGATAAAGCTATTGCTAGATTAGATAAAAACTCTAAAAGCTATATATTAACAATGGCTTATCTAGACGGAATTAATCAATATCTAGAAGAAGGAGTAACTCCAATAGAATATCAATTAATTGGTATAGAAAAAAAGAAATTTACTGTAAAAGATGTTTATAATGTATACGGCTATATGGCTTTTAGCTTTGCTATGGCTCAAAAAAGCGACCCATTAATTACAGATATAAAAAACAAGTTTGGGGCAGAATATTTAAAAGATTTAGGCATTGATGGGTCTTTAAATACAACCCAGATTAAAAACTTTTCTGGAGACCAAAAAGAATATGCACAAATATCTAAATCTATTTCTAGCCTATTAGATAAATCGCCAATACCACAATTTATTGGAAGCAATAGTTGGGTAATTGGAGAACAAAAAACAAAAAACAAAAAAGTAATATTTGCAAATGACCCACATATTGGGTTTTCTCAGCCAGGTGTTTGGTACGAAGCACATTTAAATGCTCCAAACTATGAGATTTATGGATATTATTTAGCGGTTTCGCCATTTCCGTTATTAGGGCATAATAGAGATTATGCCTATGGTTTAACAATGTTTGAAAACGACGATGTAGATTTATTTCAAGAAGAAGATAATCCGAACAACCCAAATCAATACAAATCAATTAACGGTTTTCAAGACTATAAAGTTATAAGCAAAACCATAAAAGTAAAAGACAGTTTAGATGTTATTTTAAAAGTAAAACATACTGTTAACGGGCCAATTATGAATGGTTTATTAGATGGTTTAAAAAACAATAACCCGGTTTCTATGCATTGGATTTATACACAACAAGAAAGTAATTTACTAGAAGCGATTTACAAATTGTGTCATTCTAAAAGTTTAGAAGATTATAAAAAAGCAGTATCATTAATAGCAGCTCCAGGTTTAAATATAATGTATGGCGATGCAAAAGGTAATATTGCTTGGATAGCTTCGGGTAAACTGTATAGGTTAGATCAAAATGTTAATCCAAATTTTATTTTAAAAGGTTCAAGCAAAGAAGATACCCATAAAGAATTTTTAGATTTTTCTAATAATCCATCAGCAATAAATCCAAATTGGAATTATGTGTATTCTGCCAACAATCAACCAGAAGCAAAAAACGGCTATACTTATCCAGGATATTACCTTCCAGAAGATAGAGCAAAAAGAATAGAGCAATTGCTTCAGCCAAAAAATAATTGGACAATAAATGATGTAAAATATATGATAAACGATGTTACATCATCAACATCACCATCAATTATAAAGTCAATACTTTCGGGTATAAATCAAACTGAATTATCGGTTAACGAAAAAAAAGCACTAACTATTTTAAATAACTGGAAAGGAACCAATAATTTAAACGATGTTGCTCCAACTATTTACAATAAGTTTTTATATAATTATTTGAAAAATACGTATAAAGACGAACTTGGCGAAGATAGTTTCAAGATTTTTTTAAGCACACATATCATGAAACAATCTATAGCTTCTCAAATAAACAACAAAAATTCGCCATGGTGGAATAACATTTCTACAACAAATGTTACAGAAACTAGACAAGATATTTTAACATTAACCTTAAAAGAAACTGTTTTAAATTTAGAAAAACAGTTAGGTTTAGATGTAAATTTATGGCTCTGGAAAAAAGTGCATACAGTAGAACATGGACATTCTTTAGGAAGTGTTGCGGCATTAAGAAATTATTTTAATGTTGGGCCATTTGAAATTAATGGTGCAAACGAAGTTATAAATAATTTAATATACGAGCTTACAGAAGATGGTTTATATAAAGTTAAAGCAGGACCATCTACAAGAAGAATTATAGATTTTTCTGATATAGAAAACAGTGTAAGTATATTGCCAACGGGTCAATCTGGCAATCCAACAAGTCCGCATTATAACGATCAAGCAGAAATGTACAATTCGGGGAAGTTCAGAAAAATGATGCTAAACAAAAAAGAAATTCAAAAATCATCTACTAAATTAGTATTTAAACCAAAATCTAAATAACCTATATTTTTTATCGGACAATAATAATTTAATAATAATTGAAGTAGATTAGTAAGATTGCTTTTTTTCTAGCAATGACCTAACACAATAAAATGAAAAAATTTACAATACAAAACGCCCCTTTTTTAGTTCCAACTACAGATGGTAAATTAATAGAAGAACATCACGGAATGGCTTCTACAAATAATTCAGATATATCTATAGCATATATGGTTGCGCCACCAAAATGGAGCGAACCTTATCAAACACCAGAGTTTGAAGAATATACTTTTATTATAAAAGGTAAAAAGCAGTTTATTATAGAAGGAGAGATTATTATTTTAGAAGCCGGACAATCTATTAAAATAGAAAAAAACACAAGGGTTCAATATTCTAATCCGTTTGATCAAGAATGTCAATATATTGCAATTTGCAAACCAGCGTTCGATTTTACAAAAGTGCATAGAGAAGAATAATATAATCCTATTCTTTTTCTAACAAAGCTAAGATGTGTTGTTCTATAGGTTCTGTATCCCAAATTTCTTCAATCTTATCTATTGCCAGAATTTCTTGCATAATTCTATTTTGTTTATCGCCAATTGCTAAAGCTTCAGAATAGGGTTGATGGCTAAAAGTTACTCTGCTATATAAAGGAATCCATTTTTCTGGATGTTTATTAGAGAACCAGCCTTCTATTTCCTTTTGAAGCAAAAAATTAGAATTGGCAGTTTTAGTACTCATTTCCATAAAATTTCTATACGAAAGTTCTGCTATAGCATCGGTATTTGGTTTTCTAGACTCTTGGTATTCTTTAAAAATAGTTTGCCAATTATCTCCATGCTTATTTATCATTTCAAATAAAATAGAAATATCTTCAAAACCTGCATTCATTCCGTGGCCGTAAAACGGAACTATGGCATGGCAAGCGTCTCCAATAAGAGCAACTTTATCGTTAAATGTCCATGGATAGCATTGCATAGTTACCAAATAACTAGTAGGATTTTTATAAAAATCTTCAACTAAATTTGGAATAACTTCTTTAGTACTCGGAAAATGTTCTGTAAAAAACGAGATTAAATCAGCTCTATTTGTTAAACTATCAAAAGAGTTTTCTCCTTCAAAAGGCATAAATAGAGTGCAAGTAAAACTACCGTCTAGATTAGGCATTGCAATTAACATAAAATCACCTCTAGGCCAAATATGAAGCGAGTTTTTATCTAGTTTATGAGTTCCGTCTTGATTTGCCGGAATATTTAATTCTTTGTATCCTAAGTTTAAAAACTCTTGCGAATAATTAAACATACTTTGTCTTTGCATTCTATGTCTAATTCTAGAAAAAGCACCATCTGCACCAAAAACTATATCGTAATTTAATTCTGTCCATTCGCTTTTTTCAGATTCTCCTTGATGTAAAGTAGCAGTTTCTAGAGTTACATCCCAAATTTTACTATTAAAAAAGAATTCTACACCAGAGTTTTCTGCAAGGTCAATCATTTTCTTGTTTAAAACACCTCTAGAAATAGAGTAAATAGCTTCGCCATCTTTACCGTAGTATTGAAACTTTAGAGGTTCATTTTTTAAATGAATGGCTCTTTTTTCCATAGAAATAGCAATTTTTCTAATTTCATCTCCTAATCCAATATCATCTAAAGCTTTCCATCCTCTGTTAGACATAGCAAGGTTTATAGATCTTCCAGAAAACTTAATAGTTCTAATGTCTGGACTTCTGTCATAAACATGAACAATATGACCTTCTTTTTTTAAGTAGATTGCTAATAAAGTTCCTACTAAACCAGAACCAACAATTGCAATTTTTTTAGGAGTTTGCATTGAGAATAATTTTGGCAAAAATAAAGATTATATTTATCAAGACCTTGATTTATTTATATAAATAACCCAAACTTAGCAAGAACTACTTTAACTTTTATAGAACTAATTTTATAGAGTTAAACTTTAAAAGTATCTTTGCAGCCTATTTATAAAGCACATGTTAAGTAAAGAAATACAAATTGCAGTAGAAAAAGGTAAAATGCTACCTTTAATGGAGGAGTTTTATACCATACAAGGAGAAGGCTTTCATACTGGAACTGCAGCATATTTTATTAGAATTGGCGGTTGCGATGTAGGTTGTCATTGGTGTGATGTTAAAGAAAGCTGGAATGCAGAATTGCATCCGCCAACAAATGTTATGCAAATTGTTTCTAATGCTAAAAAATATGCAGATACAATTGTTGTAACTGGCGGAGAACCATTAACATGGGATATGACTTATTTAACTTCTAAACTAAAAGAAGAAAAATTAAAGGTACATATAGAAACATCTGGAGCTTATCCGGTTACTGGAACATGGGATTGGTTTTGCCTTTCGCCTAAAAAAAATAAATTACCTGTAGATGATGCCTATGCTATAGCAAACGAGTTAAAAGTAATTGTTTATAACAAACACGATTTTATTTTTGCAGAAGAACAAGCAGCAAAAGTAAATAATAAAGCTATTTTGTTTTTACAACCAGAATGGAGTAAAAAAGAGGAAATGACGCCATTAATTGTAGATTATGTAATGAATAACCCAAAATGGAGAATTTCTTTACAAACTCATAAATACTTAAATATACCGTAAAACATACTAAACACTTTTTTATATAACCTCAAATGATTAATATTGTTTGCGGTTATTTTTATTTATATACTTATGAAAGAGCAATTTTTATTAAACAAAGATATTACATTTTTAAACCATGGTTCTTTTGGTGCTTGTCCGATTCCTGTTTTTAAAGAATATCAAAGGTTGCAATTAGAGCTTGAAGGCAATCCGGTACAATTTGTATTTACTAAAACACCTTTACTAATAAAAGAAGCTAAGATTAAGTTTGGCAAATATATAGGTTGTAGCGAAGAAGATTTTTATTTTACTGTAAATCCAACAATAGCTGTAAACACAATAATGCGAAGTTTAAAACTTAAAGCAGGAGATGAGATTTTATCTACCAATCACGAGTATATATCTATGAATAAAACGTGGAGTTTTTATTTTAAAAATTCAGGCGTAAAATATGTAAAGCAAAACATAACGTTACCTATTCAATCTAAAGAACAAATTTTAGAAGAGTTTTGGAAAGGATATACTAAAAACACTAAAGTTGTATTTATAAATCATATATCAAGTATAACAGCCTTGATTTTCCCGGTCAAAGAAATAATTCAGAAAGCCAAAGAGTTAGGATTAATTACAATTATTGATGGAGCTCATGTTCCGGGTCATATTGATTTAAATATATCAGATTTAGATCCTGATTTTTATACTGGAACATTGCATAAATGGATGTTAACACCAAAAGGATGCTCTTTTTTATACGTTAACAAAAAACATCAGGATTATATAGACCCATTAATTATAAGTTGGGGTTACGATAGCGAAACGCCAAGTAATAATAGATTTTTAGATTATCATGAGTACCAAGGCACTAGAGATGTTTCGGCTTTTTTAGCAACCACAAAAGCGATTTCTTTTTTAGAAGAAAACAAATGGAAAGAAAAAAGTATTGCCTGTAAAAAAATTGTAAAAGATAATTATAAAAGATTTTGCGACTTACTAAACACAAAGCCAATATGTCCAATTACAGATGAGTTTCTAGGGCAAATGTGTAGTATTCCAGTTAATACTTTAGATATGTTTGCTTTAAAAAAAGAGCTTTTTGAAAAATATAAAATAGAAATTCCTGTAATGAAACTTGATGATCAGGTTTATATTAGATTTTCTATAAATGTGTATAATTCTCAAGATGATTTGGATGTTCTTTATAAAGCCTTAGCAGCAATAAAAGAAACGACGAGTTTAATTAGTTAATCGAGCTAAATAATCAAAATGTTTACCTTCTAAAACTAATTGGCAGTTTAAATTATTTGCATTTGCAATATTTTGTAATGTGTTATAATCTAAATACAACCAATTAAAAGGGGTTTCGGTTTCTTTTTTATAAGTAATTGTAAAAATTAATTCGCCATAATAACCATTGCTAGGTATCCATTTACCACCATCTTCGTCTTCATCAAACATGTAAATAATATCAGAACTATCAATTAATATTTGTCCGTTAGGGTTTAAATGGGTTTTAAGTTTTTGTAAATAAACAGTAGCTTTATCTATAGTTTCAAAAATTCCAACACCATTCATTAACAATAAAATGGTGTCAAATTTTTTAGCTTCGTTTAAAGTTAAAATATCTTCTATAAAAACATTTTGCAAACCTCTTAACTTACAAGCTTTAACTGCATTTTTAGAAATATCTATAGCAGTAACATTTAAATTTCTAACTTTTTCAAGATATAAAGCATGACTTCCAGCGCCACAACCAACGTCTAATACTTTTCCTGTAGATAAATCTAAAGCTTTTTGCTCTAGTTTGGGCATGTTTTTAAAATCTCTAAATAAATAAGCAACGCTCATTTCATCTGCATCAGAAATGTTGGTTTCTGTTATTATATTTTCTGGGTTATCGTTAGTTTGATAATCGAGTATGGCTTTTCCGAAAAGGTCTCTCATAGTCATTGCGAGGAACGAAGCAATCTCACCTCGGGTTTTTAGTTATTAATATAGAAGTTGTTTAAATTTGTACCATCAACTTTAAACTTTAAACCTGAAACCACAATTAAACGAACTTGGCATACTTGCCAAAGATAAGCATATCGAAAATAAAAAGTATTTTGATAAGCTTAAAAAAAAGACGCCTAAAAATCTAGATTATATAATGCAAGATTTACATGATACAGAGTTTAAAAAAACCAATTGTTTAGATTGTGCAAATTGTTGCAAAACTACTGGACCGTTATTTACATTGGCTGATATTGAACGAATTTCAAAGCATTTGAAACAAAGACCACAACAATTTATTGAGCAATATTTGCGTGTTGATGAAGATAACGACTATGTGTTGCAAAGTGTGCCGTGTACGTTTTTGGATAACGAAAACCATTGTATGATTTATGATGTTCGTCCAAAAGCATGCAGAGAATTTCCGCATACGGATAAAAAAAAGTTTCAACAAATAACCGATTTGACTTTGCAAAATGTGGCAATATGTCCAGCTGCGTACAATATAGTTGAAGCAATGAAGAAAAGATTGCCTTTATAAATATGAAAGTATATAAGTCAAAAATAGATTATTGGTTAGGATTATTGTTAATAATAAATTCTTTAATAGAAGTTTCAATCTAATTGTAAATCAAGTACTTTTTTCTTGTATGTTTAAATTCGTTTAAGCCTTTTCTCCAAGATTTTCTAATTTCATTTTCTGTTAAACCTTCTTCTATTTGTTCTTGCAGTTTTTTTGTTCCGGCAAGTTTTAGAAAAAATGAGTTAAAAAACACCGCCTTGTTTTCAGAATCATTGTAAGCCTTAAGCAACCATTTTAACTCTAATTGATTTACAAATTCTATTTTAGTTAAATCTTCGCCATAACAAACTTTACCATTATATAATGGGTCTTTTGCTCCTAAATTTGGTTTTGGAGTAAAACTAAAATTTGATGGAGGTAAATTTGGAGAACCATATATCTGAAATTGATTTTCTGTTCCTCTACCAACGCTTATTGTTGTTCCTTCAAACAAACACAAACTCGCATATAAATTTATAGATTGATCGTTTGGTAAATTTGGCGATGGTCTTACAGGTAAGCTATAAAACATATTTCGCTTATAATTTAAACATTTAATTACAGTTAAATCACACGACAAGTTCTCTTTTAACCATTTTTCTCCATTTATCATAGTTGCATATTCTCCAATTGTCATTCCGTGAAGCACTGGAATTTCATGCATTCCAACAAAGCTAATATGTTCTTTTTCTAAAATTGGGCCGTCTACAATACTACCGTTTGGGTTTGGTCTATCTAAAACTATAAGTTGCATGTTGTTTTCTGCACAAGCTTCCATAACATAATGTAAAGAAGAAATGTAAGTATAAAAACGAGCGCCAACATCTTGTAAATCAAAAACTAAAATATCAACATCTTGTAATTGTTCGGCATTTGGTTTTTTATTGTTTCCGTAAAGAGATATAATAGGCAGGTTTGTTTTAGTGTCTTTTCCGTCTTTTATAAGTTCACCAGCATCGGCAGTTCCTCTAAAACCATGTTCTGGAGCATAAATTTTTGTTACATTAATATTGTTAGAAATTAAAAAATCTACTAGATGTGATATTTCATTGGTTGAATTTGATATAATTCCTGTTTGATTAGAAACAACGCCAACTTTTTTATTTCTCAATAAATTTAGATAAGAGCTTGTGTTTTCTGCTCCAGTTTTCATCTCTTTACTTATGATGGCAGAAGTGTCGTCTTCGTTAATTAAAACAGGCTCCTTTTTTTGCTTAAACACACTTACACAAGAAACATTTATTAAAACAAATAATAAAACTGTATTTTTGAGCCTTGTTAAAGCAAATTTTCGAATTAAAACAGATCTTGAAATCATATAACTTTGAATTTAGAATATTTTATAGCTAAAAGGATAACTACTGCCAAAAATACAAAAAGTAGTATATCAAAACCAATTATTAAAATAGCAATTACTGCAATAGCTATCGGAATAATTATGATGATAGTTTCTGTAGCAGCTAGTTTTGGACTTCAGCAAAAAATAAGAGAGAAAGTTTCTGCTTTTAACGGGCATATAAGCATTTCTAATTTCGATGATAATCAATCAGAAGTTAGTAAAGTGCCAATTTCTATACATCAAGAGTTTTATCCTAAGTTTAAATCGGTAGAAGGAATTAGTCATATTCAAGGAGTAGCTACAAAAGCTGGAATCATTAGAACAGAAAATGCTTTTGAAGGTGTTATATTAAAAGGCGTAGGTAAAGATTATAATTGGAATAATTTAAACGAGTATTTAACCGTTGGGAGAATGCCAGTTGTAAATCAAGACTTAAATTCAGAAATTTTAATCTCAGAGTATCTTTCAAAAAGGCTAATATTAAAGGTAGGAGATAAGTTCAATACTTTTTTTATGAAGGAAGATAATAATGCAATTCCTAATTTAAGGGTTTTTACTATTATTGGAATTTATAACTCAGGATTTCAAGAATTTGATGCTACCTATATAATAGGGGATATTAGACATGTACAAAGAATGAATAAATGGACAAAAGATCAAATTGGGTCTTTTGAGGTTTTTGTTAAAGATTTCGATAAGCTACAATTAAAAGGGGACCAAGTATATCAACAAACGTCTTATGCATTAGACAGTAAAACAATAAAAGAAAAATACTATTATATCTTTGAATGGCTAGAGCTATTTGATTTTAATCTTGTTGTTATATTAATCATAATGATAATAGTTGCTACAATTAACATGGTAGTTGCATTGTTAGTTCTTATTTTAGAGAGAACACAAATGATAGGAATATTAAAATCTCTAGGAGCAACAAACTGGACAATTAGAAAGATTTTTATCTATAATGCAACACATATAATTATTAGAGGATTAATTTATGGAAATATTATAGCCATTTCTTTAATACTAATCCAGCAACAATTCGGGATAATAAAACTTAATCCAGAGAATTATTATGTTTCAGAAGCACCGTTGTACTTAAATTGGCTGCATATTTTATTACTTAATATAGGCACAATAGTAATAAGTTTGTTTGTTTTGGTTATTCCTTCATTCCTTATCACTAAAATTTCTCCAATAAAATCACTAAAATTCGAATAGATTTACGTATTTTATCTAACATTTAAGCCAATGTTTGGTTGTGAATTTATAACTTATTCAAAAAATTTTGATTATAAATTGGTTTAAATCAGGTGTTTAAAACTCACTTAAAAAAAAGCATTAAAAAAGAGTTGTGAGATTAAAAAAGATGGTTATTTTTGCACCCTCATTCAAGGGGGTGTTCATATTAAAGATTAATGATAAGGAGTAAGTGATTACAACAAAAGAGGGATAAATTTTTCCAAAAAAAAG
>Ga0209284_10002355_pt1 | contig 26032 bp, 18 predicted proteins | sample FRY03_FD_187211 | JGI IMG/M metagenome (GOLD analysis project Ga0209284, IMG submission 187211) | Freshwater microbial communities from Lake Fryxell liftoff mats and glacier meltwater in Antarctica - FRY-03 (SPAdes) (version 2) | ecosystem: Environmental > Aquatic > Freshwater > Ice > Glacier...
GTATGATGTAAACGAGTATATTCAAGAAAAGAGGTTGTGTAAGGCATGTGAGACAACTTTTTTGAAAACTTAAAAATCATTAATTTGAGATAGCTCTTGCTAACACTTTAATTTTCATAGTAGTAATAACCCAAATTCTAGTTTTGACTAGTACCTAAATATGGGAGGAGGTCATTTTGCCTATTTTTTATTTATAATATCAACCCCATTCAATTAAAAAAGTTATTTTATAAAACAACTTTTTATTTATTATATCAACCCTATTCAATTAAAAAAATTATTTTATAAAATAAACTTGAAAAAAGAATTATGAAATATTAAAGTCAAATTCATCAATAAAATAGGCTTAAAATATTAGCCTAAAACGTCGTTTAACCAAGTTTAACCCATTTCTACTTCATTCTACTTGCTTTAACTCCTTTTTGAGTCTTTTTTTTTATTTTTTAAAATAAATCTAAATTCCCATTTCTTTACAATCAGAAACCATAATCTTTCCTAATTTAAATAAGATCATAACGGCCCCTGTAATTATAATTGATCCTAAAGTAAGGTGTGTCAATTGTTTTAAATTTTCAATTTTCTCTTTGTTATTTTTAATTTCCATATTCTTCTTCTTTTAATGGTTTATTATTTTGATTTTGTTTTAAATAAATTACAACAGGTATTACTATTGCCATAATTAAAATTCCTCCTACAAGGGCATACCTAAGCCAAGGATTGCTGTCTGGAAGTTTTACAATATTTTTTTGCTCTATAAAGCTTGTTAATTCATCTATGGGCATTGGGTTTATCATCTTTTTTTAATTTTAATTTGATTTTCATAGTTTATAAAATATATGTAGTTATATGAGAAATAAAATTGTGTAATTTTTCCGTTATAATTCCCATCTGTTACCCCTGTTGAGTAAGACTTATCAAAGCCGTCTGCCACCAAGCTATCTAAATTGCAAGTAGCTGTAAGTCCATCTTTAAATGCATTAAAGTATTTATCTAAGATTTTATTGTTGGCTTTTAACTTTAGATTAGTAAGCACTTGTTGTTTGTCTTTCTTTTTGCGCTCTTTGTGATTATATCCATAATCTGCGTGCTGCTTGTTTAGATACTTTTGATCTCTTCTCCTTGGTTGGAACTCATGTCCGCAGCCACATGCACACTCTATAGGTGCTATAGGCCTAGGAACAGGTTCTTGAATTAGTTTTTCCATAATTGTAATTTTTAATTTGAAAGTCAAATATACAAAAATGTATTTATGTAGCATAATTTATTTAATATACTTGTTTTTGATTATTTATATTTATATTTGTATATCAAAACTTAAAGAATGGCAGAAAATGACATTATTTCCCTAGGACACACCTTATTTGAACAAAGAGACATTAGCCCTGCTCAGCTGGGGGTGACCTCCAGACAAATAAACTATTGGATAGATAATCAGGTAGTTGTTTTTGTAGAAAAGCAGCAATCTGTAAAGGGTGTTGACGACAAGAAACTTAATAAAACCAAATGGGTTAGATTGGATTTAGCACAAGCAGTTTGGGTATGTATTATTAAAGAGTTAATCTCCTTTGGAGTATCTATAGAAAACTTAAAGCTTTTAGCTTATCAGGTTTGGGAAAAACCAAGAGAGGATAAATATGCAGATGCTGTATTCTCTAAATATATTGACAGCAAAAACAGCTTTCTAAGTGATGAGTCATTAAAAAAGTTAAAATCTGATTTGGATGACGATTTATTAATGAAACACTATTATAGAACCATTATTAATCCTTTAACCGACCTTATTAAATCTGCTATTCTTAAAGAAAAATTTCCTCATTCAATGATCTATGTTCCTGCTACAAATCATTATTCTTTCTTGGAACATGGAACAGAACTAATTCAAAAAATAGGAAGCTCTTATTTGGAGCACTCTATGATCTCTATTCCTGTCTTACCACTCATTGCTAAGGTGATTGCTATAGACCTAAGCAATACTAAAAAAGACATAGACTATATAACAGACGTTGAAAAACAATTAAGGGATATCATTTTCTTTAAACGACCTAAAATAGTTGAAATAGCATTTGAAAATGACCATTTTAAGCCCATTATTATAACTGAGGAGCATAAAACAAAAGAGCAGTTGGTTCAATACTTGCTAACAAACAAAATTGCCAAAGGAACTAAGCTTTTAATTGATATTAGGTCACAAGACAATTACAAAATCACCTTAATAAAAAAATAATATGAAATCTGTAGAATCCAACCAGTCCCTGCAAAGTCAGCCTGTAACAAAACAACCAAGAGGAAGTGATTGCTTCTTCTTTGGTGACCAGGCTCATTATGGACTTAAAACGTGCCAAAGAAATTTTAAATAATAATTCAGAAAATCCCTTGTCAGATAATGAAGTTAGAAATGTGTTGTCCTTTCTCTCTTCTTACGCTCAAGTGCTATTACAAAACCTACTAAAAGAATCCTCATGAAAAAAGTAATCCTATACATACGTGTCTCTACAGATGAACAAGCAGACAGGGGTTTTTCTCTTAGAGACCAAGAAGACAAACTTCGCTCCTATTGTAAAGACAATGACAGAGAGGTGCTGATTGTGTTTAATGAGGATTATTCTGCCAAAACTTTTAATAGACCAGAATTCAACAAGCTTTTAAAGTATGCCCAGCAGCATCACAAAATAGTAGATGAACTATTGATTGTCAAATGGGATAGGTTTTCAAGAAATACCTCTGAGTCTTATCAGATGATAGATAAGCTTAATGCGCTTCAGATTAGAACCAATGCCATTACCCAACCCCTAGACATGTCTATTCCAGAACAAGGGCTCATGATGGCTGTATATCTCTCCATTCCAGAGGTAGAAAATCAAAGGAGGTCACAAAATGTCATTGCAGGAATGCGTAGGGCTTTAAAAGAAGGCCGTTATGTAGGAGCACCATCAAAAGGCTATAATGTAGGTAGAGACACCGCTAAGAAGCCTATTCTGGTTCCTAACAAAGAAGCTGTATTCGTTCAAGAAGCCTTTGAAATGTATAGTGAAGGGATTTACAACCAAAGAGAAATCATTAAACACTTGGAAAAGAAAGGTTTTAAAACAAGTAAAACTGTATTTGCCAAGATATTAAGAAACCCACTCTATTATGGCTATGTGTATGTTAAAGCATACAGAGAAGAGCCAGAGCAATTGGTAGAAGGGATCCATGAGCAGTTAATAAGTAAAGCCCTATTTGACAAAGTCCAAGATGTCTTAAACAGGGGAAGAAATCATAAAAATGTAAATTACAAAAGACTCAATCCGAACTTTCCACTCAGAGGGTTTATCAATTGTCCTCATTGCCATAAACCACTTACAGCAAGCACCTCAAGGAGCAGAAAAAACTACTACTCCTATTACCACTGCATAAGCCCCTGTAGCACAAGAATAAGTGCAGAAGACGCTCATGCCTGGTTTAATAGTTTTCTAAGCAGCATAGCCCTTAATGACAATGCCTTAAAATTACTCCTTGAAATCTTAAAAGAGGAATTTAACAAAATAGACAAATTAAACCCTTTGGGTCCCAAGCACTACGAAAAGCTAAAGGGATTAAAAGAAAAACTACACCGCATTCAAGACCTGTATATTGACAACGAACTCTCTAAAGAAGAATACCAACAGGCCAAACAAAGATGCCTAAACCTCATAGGAGAACTAGAAGAAAAAGAGGCCAGTCTACTCAAGAAAAAAGAAATTTTTGAGGTGTACAAAAAAGGACTTACGAAAATGCAAAGCGTTGAAAAACAATATACTAAAGGAGATATACACGGAAAAAGAAAGCTATTGGGTTCGATATTCCCTCAAAAATTCGTTTTTGAAAATAAAAAGATTCGAACCACAGATTTAAACCCCATACTTCTTAAAATTAGCAGTGTTAATAGGGGTTTAGAGAGTCGCAAAAAAAAAGGACAAACCAAAAAAAATGATTTGTCCTCTATGGTGATGGCAGAAGGATTCGAACCTTCGACCGCCTGCTTAGAAGGCAGGTGCTCTATCCAGCTGAGCTATGCCACCATTTCCCGAGGGAAAATTTTTGTGAGATTTTGGGAATATCTCCTTTTTTAAGTCGGGGTGGCAGGATTCGAACCTGCGACCTCCGCGTCCCAAACGCGGCGCGATAACCGGGCTACGCTACACCCCGAAACCTTGTAATAAGGAATCTAATTTTCAAAAAAAAGCGGAGAGACAGGGACTCGAACCCTGGCGACAGTTACCCGTCGACAGATTAGCAATCTGCTCCGTTACCACTCCGGCACCTCTCCAAACACAAAATGTGTTTCACGCCCTAAAACGCGGTTGCAAATGTACTTTTTTACAACATAATATCACAACATTTTTATAGCTTTTTTTAGCTTTATTTTTGCTGTACTTTAAATTACTCAGGATAAGCAACCCTAAGGTGGTAAATATTAGTGAGTTTGCCTTTGAGTACCTTTTTAATTAGCTCAATATCTTTAAAAGTAATATTGGCATTTACGTACTGGTTGGCATTCATTTGCCCACTAATAATTTTTTCTACAAAGGCATCTATCTCTAAATAGGTAGGGTTTTTAAGACTTTTAGAAGCAGCTTCTACTGCATCTGCCATCATTAAAATGGCCGTCTCCTTAGAAAAAGGTAGGGGACCAGGATAAGTAAAAAGATCTATAGACAGCTGGGGATTGCTCTCTTGGGCTTTTTTGTAAAAATAATACACCTGAGTGGTACCGTGGTGTACCCTTATAAAATCTATCAGTCTATCTGGTAAATTGTACTTCTTAGCTATTTCAATTCCATCTTTTACATGGTCTAAAATAATTTTAGCACTATCTACAGGGTCTAATTCATGGTGGGGGTTCACAGAAGTAATTTGATTTTCAGAAAAATAAGTTGGGTGATTCATTTTTCCAATGTCATGGTAAAGTGCTCCCACCCGCACTAGCATAGCATTAGCCCCTATTTCGTTGGCAGCAGCTTCGGCTAAGTTGGCTACCTGCAAAGAGTGATTAAAGGTTCCAGGCGCTATGTTAGAAAGCTCCTTTAACAGTTTAGAGTTTGTGTCTGAGAGTTCTAAAAGAGACACTTCAGACACCAATCCAAATCCTTTTTCATAAATATAAATAAGTGGCTGTGCAAATAGCGTGATCATTCCATTGAGAATAAAGAGCCCAAAGACCAGCCATTGAATGTTTTGAAAACTGCCTTCTTGAATAATATGAAAAGCAAAGTAACCCAACATATAAACAATGGTAATTTGACCTACAGAAATAAACAAATTAGCCCTTTTATAAAGCTCGGTTACTGATAAAATAGTCACTATTCCCGCTATAATTTGAAGAAAAATAAACTCAAAACTGTTAGGCACTACAAAACCTAAAATAAGAACTGTAAGCACATGAACATAAAGCCCTAAGCGGGCGTCAAAAAAGGTTTTTAACACCAGTGGTAATATGCATAAAGGCACTACAAAAACATAGGCATCTCTGTATTGAACCACCAGGGTGGTAAGCAACACCATTAAAAATACATTGGTAACAATAAAGGTGAGCTGGGTATTGTCTCTGTAAATTAGAGGCCTGTATTTAGCTAGGAATAAGAAGAGCATCATCATGACTAGCGCTACCAATAGTGTGTAACCAAAAAGAATGATATAATAATTAGCATCTGTCCATAACTCAGACTCATACTCTCCCTTTAAAGACTCTAATATTTTATAATTATCTTGCTCTACTACGGCTCCTTTGGCAATAATAAGCTTCCCTTTATCTACAAAGCCTCTGGTGAGTGAAATATTTGCAATGGCTGCATTTACTGACTTTTCTGATAGTTTTTTGTCATAATTAATATTGGGCACTACCGCCCCTAAAAGTAAATCTTTTAAGTAAGCCGTTTGGGTGGTGGGAAGCTTTTTACTTAATTGTTCCTCTATAAAAGGTAGAAGCGTCTGAATGGTCAACAGAGAAGACAGCTCTTTAAGAACTGCCCTATTATTTTGAACTACATAGATTTGTGCTCCCAAAGAAATTAGAGAGGTTCTAGTTACCAGTCCCCTATTGTAGATACTGTCTAAAATACTTGAGCTAACGGATTTAATTTGGAGACTGTCTTTGGAGTGTGAAACAGTTTTTAATTTTTCATTAACCCTTAGTAAAAACTTTTCTTTTAGTCCTTTAGAAACACTGTCAAATTTATTAAAATATGGAATCTGCTGCGCGCTCACTAGGGCGCTTTCCAGCTTGAGATCTTCTTGTGTTTTTTTAATACTAAAGTCAAAGGGCGCATAAAGGGTTTCATGCTGCCAAGGCTTGCCCTTTTGAAACTCATACTTAAATTTACCTCCTTTTGGAAAAAAATACACAATAAGGCCTACCACCAATGCGTATAATATATACTTGTAAATAAGAGATTGATTTTTATAGAGGGTGTCTAGACCTTTGGCCATAGTAAAGCTTTGGTTCAAAAATAGAAAAATAAAAGCAGACAGCGTTCATTTTAGTTTTCTCTGCAGTGCCCCTTTTGAATCTAAATTTAGTATTTTTGAGGGAATAATAAGTAAGCATATGAAAGAAGTAGTCATAGTTTCTGCAGTAAGAACACCCATTGGAAGTTTTATGGGTGCTTTATCACAAATTCCCGCGACTGAATTAGGAGCTATAGCTATAAAAGGCGCCTTAAATAAAATTCTATTAGACCCCTCAGAAGTTGGAGAAGTACTTATGGGGAACGTTATTCAGGCTGGCACCGGGCAAGCACCTGCCAGACAGGCTGCTCTTAGAGCAGGAATTCCCAATACGGTTCCTTGCACCACTATCAATAAGGTATGTGCCTCTGGTATGAAAACCATTATGCAAGCTGCACAATCTATAGCCCTTGGAGATTGTGATGTTATTATAGCTGGTGGTATGGAAAACATGAGCTTAGCCCCCCATTTAGTTCATATGAGAAATGGACAAAAATTTGGTGCTGCTACCTTAGAAGACGCCATGCAAAAAGACGGCCTAGTAGACGCATATGATCAAATAGCCATGGGTGTTTTTGCAGACCAATGTGCTGTGACTTATGATTTCACTAGAGAAGCTCAAGACACCTATGCTATAAACTCATACAAACGCTCTAAAGCCGCTTGGAATGCAGGTAAGTTTTCGGAAGAAATTATTCCAGTGTCCATTCCTCAAAGAAAAGGTGATCCAATTATATTTAAAGAAGATGAAGAATACAACAATGTATTTATAGAAAAAATACCCCAATTAAGACCGGCCTTTACAAAAGACGGAACTGTGACAGCAGCCAATGCCTCCACTATTAATGATGGGGCTGCAGCAGTTATTTTAATGAGTGCAGAAAAAGCGCAATCGCTTGGTTTAAAAGTGTTGGCTACTATTAGAGGCTACGCCGATGCAGCTCAGGAGCCAAAATGGTTCACTACTGCTCCTTCAAAAGCCCTTCCAAAAGCCCTAGAAAAAGCAGGACTTAGCCAAACGGACATCAACTTTTTTGAATTTAATGAAGCTTTTTCTGTAGTAGGTTTAGCCAATATGAAAATTTTAGGTATACCAGAAAGTCAAGTAAATATTAACGGAGGCGCCGTGTCTCTTGGACACCCACTAGGATGTTCAGGAGCTAGAATTGTAGTGACCCTCATTCATATACTAAAACAAGAGACAGCGCGCTACGGCGCAGCAGCCATTTGCAATGGCGGCGGCGGCGCCTCTGCCTTAATACTTGAAAACAATCTAGAGGCCTAATTCATGCAATACGGTATTTCCCTATTGAGCAATATAGCCGTTAACCTAGCTCCTGAGCATGAAAGCGGCATGATTACTATGGCCTTCTATGGAGAGTCTTTTAAAATTTTAGACCAAAGAAAATTTTGGTTTAAAATAAGGCTGGCCTATGACCAAGTAGAGGGTTGGGTAGAAAAACTTCAGGTACAAGAAATATCCGAATCTCAATATGAAGAAATTCAATTAAAAACGCCTAGCTATTACCAAGAGCTCACAGGTTTTATTCAGACTTCTACAAAAACAATAATGCCCGTATTATTGGGCGCGCACAACCAACAATCTGCTTTGTTAGGTCACGTCTTTGAAGGAAAAACTACTGCCGAAAATTCAAAATTAGGCATTGTAAACAGCGCCTTATTATATTTAAATGCGCCTTTTCTAAAAGGAGGAAACATCCCCTTTGGCATAGACGCTGCAGGACTGAGCCAAATGACTTACAGACTTAATGGCTTTAAGCTAGCTAGAACTGCGCTTGAACAATCCAAACAAGGAGATCCACTTAGCTTTATTGAAGAATCAGAGCCTGGAGACTTAGCCTTTTTTGACAATTCAGAAGGTGTTATAGACCATGTAGGGATTATCTTACCAGACCATCACATCATTCACTGTCATGGACAGGTGAGAATAGACCGTATTGACCACACTGGCATTTTTAATTCACAGACTAATCATTATTCACACAGTCTAAGGGTGATAAAGAAAATAATATAAATAAAAAAACCACCCATGGGTGGTTTTTAAAGTTTTAAAAAGTGATTATAATTACTCTCCTAGTAATTTCTTTACTCTCATATAGTTTACATTGTCACCAATGGCGGCATAAATGTTTTTCAATTGGCCTAATAAATCTAAGTCGTTTTCATTAGCAGCCAAACCAGCTTCTAAAGCTTTAGCGGCTTCTTTAAAAAAAGCTTGCTTCTGAGCTTTTAAATCGTCGTAACGACTAATGTCTTTCTTAGAGTTTCCTAGCTTATTCATTTCGTCAATCAGGTTATTTCCCTCATTAACAAAAGAAGTAGAAAGATTTAAATATGCATTAATATAAGTAGGAGATAACTCAACTGCTTTTGAATATGCTGCTCTAGCCTCCTGTGAATTCCCTTGCTCCATATTAATTACTCCTATATTGTAAAACAAATCTGGATTGGTAGGGTCTATCTCGGTAGCCTCATTCATCAATGATTTAAAAGTGTCTTTATCGCCTTGCTTAAAATAAAGGTTGGCTTGATTTAAAATAAGACTCACATCATTTGGATTTTTTAATCTGGCTTCTTTGTAAGCTTCCATTGCTTTATCATCCTCACCTAATTGAGTGTAAATAAGAGCAATATTCTTAATCACCTCACTGTTTTTAGAGGGAGTACGCTCGTCCTTAGAATCTTCATAAGAACCAGATTTGACCATTAAGTTGCGCTGTACTTCTTCCATTTCCTCACGCTCACCTGTCTCTTTGTTTACTGCTGAGTATTTCATTTCAGAGCCATCATAATTTAAATCTTTAAGCATATTGTAATACTTTAAAGACAACTCATACTCATTTCCATTAACAGCACTACTAGCTGCATAATACAGATAAATAGTGTCTTGTGGGCTCATGGTATAGCCTAAAAATAATTTTTCTGAAGCTACTTTATACTTCTCATCATTGTTGTCTTGAACAGCAGCATTTATAATGTCTGAGGTCATAGCTACAAGTTTCTGCTTTATCTCTATAGTATACTTAGATTTACCAGAAGCTAATTCACTTGCTACCACTTTGTTATAAGAACTAACAGCTTTGTTATAAGCAGTAAAATCACCTGCTTTAGCCTGTATGCCATATGCTTCTCCTTGTAAAAAATAATACTGACCTATATACTTATCTTCTGCACTATCTATAATAGTTGCAGCTCCTTCTAAAGCAGATAATACGGCAGAAGCGTCATTAGATTTAAGAGCTTTGGTGGCCGCTTTAATCTCATCTTTTTGAGCAAAACTAACTGTTGAAATTCCCAAAGCAGCTAGCAATAAAAAAGTGTTTTTCATTTTGTGTTTGTTATGTTTTTATAATAAGGGCGTAAAACTAATCATTTTTAAGATTCGGTCTCTTCATCTCCTTCATTTTCTGAAGGATTTGTTGTAGATTCTGTTTCTGAAATAGGCTGGACTGCTGAAGTATCTGATAAAGTTTCTTCTGAATCTAGTTCAGTCTCCTCTTCTTTTACCACTTTAGCAACCGCTGCTATAGAGTCATTTTCTCTAATGTTAATGAGTTTCACGCCTTGGGTAGCCCTACCCATAACGCGTAAATCTTCTACTCCCAGTCTAATGGCAATACCAGATTTATTTATAATCATTAAATCATCTGAATCTGTAACATTCTTTATAGCTACAAGGCCTCCTGTTTTCTCTGTGATAGAAATAGTTTTAACTCCTTTTCCACCTCTGTTAGTCACCCTGTAATCTTCCATAGAAGAACGTTTTCCGTACCCTTTTTCAGAAACCACTAGAATGTGCTCTTCCTCATTGTGAACGGTAACCATTCCTATAACTTCATCCGATTCATCTGCTAAAGTAACCCCTCTTACCCCAGAAGCACCTCTTCCCATAGGTCTGGTTTTACTCTCCTCAAATCTAATGGCTTTACCAGATTTTAGACCTAAAAATACTTGGCTAGTCCCTGTGGTTAACTTAGCTTCTAAAAGCTCATCTCCTTCCCTTACTCCAATTGCGTTTATACCATTGGTTCTAGGTCTAGAATACTGTTCTAAAGTGGTCTTTTTCACAATACCTTTTTTAGTAGCCATAATAACATAGTGGCTATTTACATAGGCCTCGTCTTTTAGGTCTTCTGTACATATAAAGGCTTTAACCTTGTCATCCTGAGTAATATTAATCAAATTTTGAATGGCCCTTCCTTTGGAGGTCTTACTACCTTCTGGGATTTCGTAAACACGCATCCAGAAACACTTACCGTTCTGAGTAAAGAACAACATATATTGGTGGTTAGTCCCTACAAATAAGTGTTCTAAGAAATCTTCATTTCTAGTAGCAGATGCCTTTTGTCCAACACCACCTCTATTCTGAGTTTTATATTCAGAAAGTGATGTCCTCTTAATATAACCAGCATGAGAAATAGTAATCACTACCTGCTCATCTGGAATCATATCTTCAATACTTAGGTTCCCGCCTGCGTAATTAATTTCTGAACGACGTTCATCTCCATACTTCTGCTTAACCTCTATAAGTTCCTCTTTAATAATTTCCATTCTGCGATCTTTTTTCTCAAGAATGTCTTTAAGATCTGCTATGGTAGATACAATGTCATTGTACTCTGTTCTTAACTTGTCTTGTTCTAGACCTGTTAATTGGCGCAAACGCATTTCTACAATGGCCTTGGCTTGGATTTCACTTAGTTTAAAGCGCTCCATAAGTGCCTCACGAGCCTCATCTGGACTAGAAGATGCTCTAATTATCTTAATAACCTCGTCTATATTATCTGAGGCTATAATAAGACCCTCTAAAATATGGGCCCGTTCTTCTGCTTTTCTTAACTCAAATTTAGTTCTTCTAACCACTACCTCATGTCTGTGCTCCACAAAATAATGGATCATTTCCTTTACATTAAGTTGCTGTGGTCTTCCCTTTACAAGTGCAATATTATTCACACTAAATGAAGACTGAAGTGCTGTGTATTTATACAAGGTATTCAAAACAATATTTGGAATGGCGTCTCTTTTTAAAATATATACTATGCGCATTCCGTTTCTATCAGACTCATCTCTAATAGTAGCAATTCCCTCTATTTTCTTTTCATTGACAAGATCTGCAGTCTTTTTAATCATGTCTGCCTTATTTACCTGATAAGGTATTTCAGATACAATAATACACTCTCTCCCCTGCACTTCTTCAATAATGGCCTTGGCTCTTACTACTACCCTACCTCTACCTGTATGAAATGCTTCTTTTACACCTTCATAGCCATAAATAATACCTCCAGTGGGAAAATCTGGCGCTTTAATATGTGTGATAAGTTCCTCTATTTCTATATCATTATTCTCAATATATGCAATGGTTCCATCTACCACCTCTGAAAGATTGTGTGGTGGCATATTAGTGGCCATACCCACAGCTATACCAGAGGCTCCATTGACTAACAAACCGGGGATTCTAGTGGGAAGCACTGTTGGCTCTTCTAGAGAGTCGTCAAAGTTTAATTGGTGATCTACAGTGTCTTTGTCTATATCTATAAGCATGTCATCTGCAATCTTACGCATACGGGCTTCCGTATAACGCATGGCTGCAGGGCTGTCTCCATCTATAGAACCAAAGTTACCTTGACCGTCTACCAACATATACCTCAAACTCCATTCCTGTGCCATACGCACCATGGCGTCATACACTGAAGTATCTCCATGAGGATGATACTTACCTAGTACTTCCCCTACAATTCTTGCAGATTTCTTGTGTGTACCTGTGGCTCTTACGCCCAATTCATGCATCCCAAAAAGCACTCTTCTGTGCACAGGCTTTAAACCATCTCTTACGTCTGGTAGGGCGCGTGACACAATGACCGACATAGAATAATCTATGTAGGCAGACTTCATTTCATCGTCAATATTAATAGGAATTAATTTTTCTCCTTCTGCCATATTAAAATACTATTCATTAATCATTAAAAAAACCAAGCCAATATACATAATTTGGGTTCTTTCTTAGTGGTTCACAAACACTTTCTTCAATAATTTATCAACAAGAGCGTGGCTTTAAATAGTTAATAAAATACCTGGCCTGTATTTTGTTTATAGATGGTTTTTTTGTCAATTGTGTCATATTATATCAAATGGGTATAGTATTTGCAAAAAGACTCATTAAGATTTAGTATTTTTGAGTATAAACAAATGGTTTATGGACGATAATTTTTCACCTAGAGTAAAAGATGTAATTGCTTATAGCAAAGAGGAGGCCTTAAGATTGGGGCATGATTTCATTGGAACAGAACACCTTATGTTGGGACTTCTAAGAGATGGTGGCGGCAAAGCCATTAGCATTTTAGACGCCCTTTCAGTAGACTTAGAACACCTGAGAAGAAAGGTAGAAATTCTAAGTCCTGCCAATCCAAACCCTAGCCTCATGCAGCAGGACAAAAAGAACCTTCACCTGACACGTCAGGCAGAAAGGGCGCTTAAAACCACTTTTTTAGAAGCCAAGCTTTTTCAAAGTACTGCTATTAATACGGCACACCTACTGCTTTGTATTCTCAGAAATGAGAATGACCCTACCACCAAGTTGTTACAAAAAATGATGGTAGATTACGACGGCGTAAAGGAGCAGTTTAAGGCTATGATTACTTCAGACGATGACTACACCAGAGATGTACCAGAGGCGTCTTTCTCTAGTGAGCCAGAACCAGAAGATGGCAATGCCGCTTCTTTTGGATCCCGAACCACAGCTAATAACGGAGGCAAAAAATCTAAAACACCCGTCTTAGATAATTTTGGAAGAGACCTTACGCAAATGGCAGAGGAAAACCGACTAGACCCAGTTGTTGGAAGACAAAAAGAAATAGAGCGTGTATCTCAAATTTTAAGTCGCAGAAAGAAAAACAATCCTTTGCTTATTGGAGAGCCTGGTGTGGGTAAAAGTGCCATTGCAGAAGGTCTTGCCCTTAGAATTATTCAAAAGAAAGTTTCCAGGGTTTTATTTAACAAAAGAGTGGTAACCCTAGACTTGGCCTCACTAGTGGCAGGAACCAAGTACAGAGGACAATTTGAAGAGCGCATGAAAGCGGTCATGAATGAGTTAGAGAAAAATGATGATATTATTCTTTTTATAGATGAAATTCACACCATTGTTGGTGCCGGAGGAGCCACCGGAAGCTTAGACGCATCTAATATGTTTAAACCCGCTCTGGCAAGAGGAGAAATTCAATGTATTGGCGCTACTACTTTAGATGAATACAGACAGTATATAGAGAAAGACGGAGCCCTTGAAAGAAGGTTCCAGAAAGTGATTGTAGAACCCACTACGGTTTCTGAAACACTAGAAATTCTTCAAAATATTAAGACAAAATACGAAGAGCACCACAATGTTACTTACACAGACGCAGCATTAGAGGCCTGCGTTAGTTTGACAGACAGGTATATTACCGATAGGTTTCTGCCAGACAAGGCTATAGACGCTTTAGACGAGGTAGGTTCTAGAGTTCATATTACCAATATGAATGTGCCTGAGCAAATTGTGAGCTTAGAAAAACAACTTGAAACTGTTAGAGAGGAAAAGAATAGCGTAGTAAAAAAACAGCGCTATGAAGAAGCTGCAAAACTGAGAGATGACGAGAAAAAAATAGAAAAATCACTTCAAGACGCTCAAGATCAATGGGATAAAGATTCTAAACTTCACAAAGAAATAGTGACAGATGACCATGTGGCAGATGTAGTGTCTATGATGAGTGGTATTCCCGTTACTAGAATAGCGCAAGCAGAGAGTTCTAAGTTGGCCCAGCTTCCTGAAATCATTAAAGCAGCTGTTATTGGACAACCAGAAGCAGTAGCCAAAGTAGCCAAAGCCATTCAAAGAAACAGAGCAGGTCTTAAAGACCCTAACAAGCCCATCGGATCTTTTATATTTTTAGGCCAAACTGGAGTTGGAAAAACCCAGTTAGCCAAGGTATTAGCAAAAGAGCTTTTTGACTCTGAAGAATCACTCATTAGAATAGACATGAGTGAGTATATGGAAAAATTTGCTATCTCTAGACTTATAGGTTCTCCTCCAGGCTATGTAGGATATGAAGAAGGTGGCCAGCTCACTGAAAAAGTTAGGAGAAAGCCTTATGCAGTTATTTTGCTGGACGAGGTAGAAAAAGCACATCCAGATGTGTTTAATATGATGCTACAGGTCTTAGACGACGGTTATTTAACAGACAGTCTTGGACGTAAAATAGATTTCAGAAACACCATCATTATTATGACTTCTAATATTGGCTCCAGACAGTTAAAAGATTTTGGACAAGGAGTTGGTTTTGGCACTTCTTCTATGCAGTCTCAGTCTGAAAAGCACAATAAAGGAGTGATTGAAAATGCATTAAAAAAAGCTTTTGCCCCAGAGTTTTTAAACAGGATAGATGATATTGTAATTTTCAATGCTCTTGAAATGGATGACATTCATCTTATAATAGACATTGAACTCAAAAAACTATTTAATAGAATAGAAAAGCTTGGCTACACACTTATACTCAGTAAAAAAGCAAAAGATTTTATTGCAGAGAAAGGCTTTGACAAACAATTTGGTGCCAGACCGTTAAAAAGAGCCATTCAAAAGTATATAGAAGACAGTTTGGCTGAACAAATTGTCAATGCACATTTAGAGTATGGTGACACCATTTCACTAGATTATAAAGGAAATAAGGAAGAGACATTAGACATTTCCATTAAAAAGGCAGAAAAGTCTTCTAAAGCCTCATAGCAGTTTAGTTTCTGAAGTATATGGCAACAAGCACTTTGCTCTAGCAAATTTAAAAAGCCCCTCATATCAGGGGCTTTTTAAATGTAATAAAAATAACAGCCTTAGATTTTTAAATTAATAACAAAGCACCCAATACATTACAGATCTACTAAAAATTACGGCTACTTGTTCTCTAAATATTTAATTAAACTATATTTGATATTATAATAATAAGTAGCATGTCCTTATATATCTTTACAGGAACAACCAGCTTTCGTTTTAGAACGAACAGCACTGCTATGAATACTACTGCAAGTATCACCCCGTGGGGGTTATAGACAATTACTCCAGCAGACTTATTTCATTTTTCATTTTTTCATTAAATCAAAAAGCATGAATATTTTAAAATTCGGTGGGAGTTCCGTTGCCAACGCTCAAAATATAAAATTAGTAAAGGAGATTGTAGCACAAAATGGCTACTTAAAGCAATATGTGGTAGTTTCTGCTTTAGGAGGTATTACAGATTTATTGTTAGAAACTGCCAGCTTGGCCGCCGCACAAGATCTACAGTATAAAACCCCCTTAAAGGCTATTGAAAACAGGCATTTAGAAGCCATTATTGACTTATTAGCTCCAGAAGATCAAGGTGATATTTTAACTATTGTAAAAGGGGAGCTCAGCACACTAGAGACTCTTTTAGAGGGCGCTTATCTCATTGGAGAAATCACTCCAAAACTATCAGATAAAGTGGTAAGCTATGGTGAGTTGTTGTCCTCTTATATTATTAGTTCTTTCTTTAAAGCCTCTGGCATGGACTGCGTCCACGCCGATGCCCGCAAGCTAATCACCACCAACCAACTGCATGGAAAAACTGCTGTAAACTACCCTTTAACCAATAAAAAGCTTCAGGCTTATGAGGCAGAAAACAAAACAGCCGTGGTGCTTCTAGGAGGTTTTATAGCCGCTAATGAACAAGGAATAGCCACCACACTTGGCAGGGGTGGATCAGATTTTACAGCCGCCATTATAGCGGCAGCTTTAGAAGCAACACTATTAGAAATTTACACAGATGTGAGCGGTATGTACACCGCAAACCCAAAAATAGTAAAGCAGGCAAGACCCATAGCCCATATCTCCTATGAAGAAGCTATGGAGCTATCTCATTTTGGAGCCAAAGTGATATACCCACCTACTATACATCCTGTTTTAAAAAATCAGATTCCCATTGCTATAAAAAACACCTTTGAACCAGATGCGCCTGGCACCTTAATAAAAAAACATCAAGGAGACCAAAACAAAACAGTTCAAGGAATTAGTCATATAGAAAATATAGCCCTAGTTTCATTAGAAGGATCTGGAATGGTGGGTATTCCTGGTATTTCAAAAAGATTTTTTGAGGTACTCTCCAATGCACAAATTAGCGTAGTGCTCATTACACAAGCCTCTTCCGAACACTCTATTTGTGTAGGTATTTCTGCTCATGACACTGCAGTAGCAGTAGCCATTGTAAATGAAGCATTTGAATTTGAAATTAGCCAAGGAAAAATTAAGGCAGTCTGGGCAGAGGAAAACTTAGCTATCGTAGCTTTGGTTGGTGATTCTATGAAAAAACACCAGGGTCTGAGTGGTAAAATGTTTGCTACCTTAGGCAAAAACAATGTAAATATTAGAGCTATAGCGCAGGGCGCCTCTGAGAGAAATATTTCTACAGTCATAGAAAAAACAGACGTTAAAAAAGCGCTAAATGCATTACACGAGGTCTTTTTTGAAGAGAACATAAAGCAGCTAAACCTTTTTGTCATGGGAGTAGGCAATGTGGGTGCCAAGCTATTAGAGCAGCTTTTACAGCAAAAAGAATTTCTTAAAAAAAAATTAAAACTACAAGTAAAGGTGGTGGGAATTAGTAATTCTAGAACCATGTATTTCAAAGAAGACGGGATTGATTTAAAAGAATGGGAGTCTTCATTAGCGGCCGGAATTCCTGCAGAAAAAGATCAATTTATACAAGAAGTACTTCAATTAAACCTCAGGAACTCCATTTTTGTAGACAACACAGCCAGTGATCAAATAGCAGCTAGCTATGCCAATTACTTATCTAAAAGTATTTCTGTAGTGACCTGTAATAAAATTGCCTGTGCGTCTGCCTATCCAAATTATAAGAAGCTAAAAGATTTAGCTGGTACCTACAATGCCTCTTTTTTGTATGAGACCAATGTTGGAGCGGGTCTTCCTATTATAGATACCTTAAAAAACTTAGTGGCCTCTGGAGATAAAATCAATGAAATTAAAGCGGTACTCTCTGGAAGTTTAAACTTTGTGTTTAATAACTTTAATGACCAGACAAGCTTTCATGATATTGTAAAACAAGCACAACAAGAGGGTTATACTGAACCAGACCCTACTATAGACCTGAGTGGCATAGATGTCATGAGAAAGATATTAATCTTAGCCAGAGAAAGTGGAAATGAAATTGAAATGTCAGATATAGAAAACAATCCTTTTTTACCAAAAGAAAGCTTAGGAACCAATTCTAATGAGGCCTTTTTTAAGAGCCTCATAAAACATGAAGCACACTTTCAAAAGCTGTATACCGATGCAAAGCAAAAAGAATGCAAACTTAAATATGTAGCCAGTTTTAAAAATGGAAAAGCCTCTGTAGGACTTCAGGAAATTCCAATAGGTCATGACTTTTATGCGTTAGAAGGCAGTGATAATATTGTGCAATTTTATACAGAGAGATACCCACATCAGCCTATGATTATTAAAGGAGCGGGTGCAGGTGCAGCGGTAACTGCTTCTGGAATTTTTGCAGACATTATTCGTGTTGGGAATTTTTAATCTTTACCTTTAAGTGTCATCAAAAAATAAAGTTCATAAAGCAGTTAATATGGAATTAGTGCGTGTATTTTGTCCGGGGACCATTGCTAACGTCTCCTGTGGTTTTGACGTCTTAGGTTTAGCCTTGGAGGGCGTTGGAGATGAAATGATTATATCTAAATCTAAAGAAAAAGGGATTAGAATTACTGAAATAACCGGTCAAGATCTCCCCATGGAAACAGAGAAAAATGTGGCAGGAGTAGCAGGATTAGCTCTTTTAAAAAGTTTGAACTCAGAAGCTGGTTTTGAAATAATCATTCATAAAAAAATAAAGGCAGGTAGTGGTATTGGTAGTAGTGCTGCTAGCAGTGCGGGCGCAGTTTGGGGAATAAACTACCTCCTTGGAAGCCCGTTGAGTAATCTAGCACTCATTCCCTTTGCTATGGAAGGAGAGCGCTTGGCCTCTGGAGTAGCACATGCAGACAATGTAGCTCCTGCGCTTTTAGGTGGCTTTACACTAGTCAGAAGTTATACACCCCTAGACGTGGTTGGCTTGCCAAGCCCCTCTGAACTATACGCCACTGTTATTCATCCTCAAATAGAAATTAAAACAGCAGATTCTAGAAGCGTATTAAAGGCCCATTTAAGCCTTAAAGACGGGGTAACTCAGTGGGGAAATTTAGGGGGCCTTATTGCTGGTTTATTTAAAGAAGATTACGAGCTTATTGGACGTTCGCTAGAAGATGTTGTGGTAGAACCGCTAAGAAGTGTTTTAATCCCTGGCTTTGCAGACATTAAACAAGCAGCTCTAGATGCAGGAGCATTGGGCTGCGGTATATCTGGCTCCGGCCCCTCTGTATTTGCTTTTTCCAAAGGGATAGAAAGCGCCACTAAAGTAGCCAATGCCATTAGGGCAGCCTACCAGCCACTAAACATTGCTTTTGACATTCACATTTCAAAAATTAATCCTCAGGGCGTTAGCCTAATCCCATAAATTATGGAATATTTTTCAATCAACACCCCCACCCTCAAAGCCAACTTTAAAGAAGCAGTTATTCAGGGAATAGCTCCAGACAAAGGGCTTTATTATCCAGCATACATTCCACAACTTCCCACTTCTTTTTTTGAGAACATAGGCGCTAAGACTGCCATAGAAATAGGTTTAGAAGTCATGCAGCCCTATACAGAGGGAATACTTTCTAAAAATGAATTAAAAATGGTGTTAGAGGGCGTTTTAGACTTTGAGTTTCCTGTAATCTCCATAAATGAAAACATAGGAACTCTAGAACTTTTTCATGGCCCAACCCTAGCATTTAAAGATGTTGGCGCCAGGTTTATGGCAAAGTGTTTGGGCTTATTTTCAGAGAAAAAACAAGCCGATATCACAGTTTTAGTGGCCACTTCTGGGGACACTGGCGGTGCTGTAGCTAACGGATTTCTTGGTGTAGCCGGCGTAAAAGTGGTTATTTTATACCCTAGCGGAAAGGTGAGTCCCATACAAGAAAAGCAGCTCACCACCTTAGGACAAAATATAGTGGCGCTAGAAGTAAACGGAAGTTTTGACGACTGCCAAGCCATGGTCAAAAGTGCTTTTTTAGACACAGAGATCACAAACCACAAACAGCTTACCTCTGCCAACTCTATTAATATTGCCAGGTGGCTGCCTCAAATGCTCTATTATTTCTTGGCATACAAACAACTAAAATCACAGCTAGAAGAAAGCGGAAAAGAATTGGTTTTATCTGTACCCTCAGGAAACTTTGGAAATATTTGTGCCGGCATGATGGCCAGAGAAATGGGCTTACCCGTAAAACATTTTATAGCCGCCACCAACACCAACAAAGTGGTTCCTGATTTTATGCAAACAGGTACTTACAGCCCTAAAAAATCTATAGCTACTATTTCCAATGCCATGGATGTGGGAGATCCTAGTAATTTTATTAGGATCTTAGAAATGCAAAACAAAGACCTTAAACAACTAAAAAAAGGCTTTAGCTCATATAGTTATTCAGACACAACCACCAAAGAAGCCATGCTAGCCCTTTATGAAAACTACCACTACACTGCAGACCCACATGGCGCAGTTGGCTACCTAGGGCTCTTAGAATACCAAAGAGAACAGCCCAACACTTATGGTGTCTTTCTAGAAACGGCACACCCAGTTAAGTTCCTTGAAGTGGTAGAAGAGACCCTTGGAAAGACACTTACCATTCCTCAAAAAATTGTAGAGGTACTCTCAAAACAAAAGACTTCTATTAAAATCACAAACTATGAGGGCCTAAAAGATTACTTAACTCAATCAGAAAATTAAGCACTTAGGGTTCGATTTCCGCCTCGAGTACAAAAACCCTTGTTAATCATCTGATTTTCAAGGGTTTATTGTTTTATAACACTTTATTTGTACGATAATCGTACGACCAGCTATAAAAACCTGAAACTTTTGGTAGTGTTTTATGTTTTGTAGCACCCCCTGGCTAAAATAGAATCGGTTTTCTTTTTGGGGTCGCACTCGTAATATGACATATAACCCAATTCATAAATGCGACAGAAGCAACCATAGAATGATAAAGAAAAACCAATTGCTTAACCCTAAAAGTTCAACCTACAAATTATTTATCTCATTAGCTTCTTAAAAAATGAACTAGCTTAAAACTTTATGACTAATTTTAGTAGCTGCGACAGAACCCTCTGGGTTAGTTTTAACTAATTAAATAAGTAGATTACACCTTACAATGTCATCAAATTATTTATATAGCAAGAGCTTTTCTCAACATGGAATAACTTTTTGGTACAGCCGTCTCGGGGGAATAAAATTAACTCCGCCCATTACTTGCCTGGGTATGATTGTAATACCGCCTAAAAGTAAAGCGGACTTCTTCATAAAATTTCTTCGATTGGTTGTTTTTTTATCATTCAGACGGTTTTTACATGGCTATGTCTCACTCTGTTAAATATAAAAATTTAAACTAATTCATTTCAATAACTAAAACTGAATAAGCTTGATAAAATTATTATTTATGGCTATAAGAACGGCCCTTTGTCCATTTTTACCAATTTTTATAGTTGAGGCTCCCCTAACATCGCCCTGAACATAAAAGTTAGATTGGGTAGGAGAAATAACCTCAAAATTTCCGCCATTTATGTTTTTTAAATAATGACCATAACTAGCGTCGTTTCTTGGAGTTTCCACTTCTGAACCATAAAGATTTCCAAGTAGTATTAAATCCTTTTTGCCGTCATTATCCACATCTTCGGACAGGATCTTATTTATCGAAGAAATTTGAACTTGGTTTGGTAACTGCCTAAATTCAAATCGTTGATTATTTATATTTTCCAAAATACAGCTAGCAAAATTGTTAGCTGCCATGTGAATAGAATTCTCCAATTCCTTCCCATAAACCTCTTGTAAACTAGCTTTTGCAAAGACATCATAAGTCTCGAACTTCTTTTTTACGAAAGGCATTTGGTCCGAGGTACATTGTCTTCCGCGTAAGGGATACATTATGCTATCTTGCTCGTAGCCCAATACAATGTCATTGGAGTTATTTTTGTCGAAATCATTGACATAAAGATGAAAGGGAGCTTCTTTAGTAGCCTTATACTTATAGTTTAGACCTAAATTACCTGCAATTATATCCAAATCTCCATCGTTATCAATATCTTCACAGACCAGTTCGTACCACCAGCCTATTTGATTTGATAATCCGAGATTAAACGATACATTGTCAAATTTACCATTCGAATATTTAAAAATGTCTATACTACCCCACTCATGGGCAACAATAAGCTCCAATGAATTATCGGAGTCTATGTCTACCCATAAGGCATCCGTTACCATACCATGTTTTAACATATCCGGTATTCTAGATTCGGTAACGTCATTAAATATAATCCTTCCGTCTTTGGATTTATTTTCCAACAGAAAGCTTTTGCTCGGCAATCCATAATTCATTGGTTGTCCTCTTGACCCTACAAACAAATCTAGATCTCCATCTTTATCAAAATCTCCAGCTGTAACAGCCAACCCACTAGTAGTAATTTTTGGCATAAAATACTTTGCTTTTTTGAAACTACCCTCCCCGTCATTTATGTAAAAACGATCAGTGTAATAGTCATCACCTGCTGGTTTTTCATTTCCCCCACTGACTACATAGAGGTCTTGATCCCCATCGTTATCGGCATCAAAAAATAGAGCACCGGTATCTTCATGGCCTTTGTCCCGTTCAAATACTTCTAACTCAACTTTTTTAAATTTACCGGTAGATAATTGCACGAATAGTACCCCCGCCTGCCCCAAGGCTCCACCAATAAAAAAGTCTTCTAAGCCATCATTATTTATATCTGCAACTGATAGGGCTGGACCGAATTGAGACATCTTGTGGGGAATTAAAGACTCTATCTCAAAATCATTAAACGTGTTTTCAATATGTTTGAACTGCAATCCACTACTTTCAGTGATATCAAGAAAGCGATTTTCTCTTGAGGATTTTTCGATATTATTTATGTTGGGACTGTAGCTAATTGTTAATTCTTGATTTGAGTTAATGTTTTTCAGCAACTGTAGCTTCCCGTCTGGCCATAAAACCCGAACCGAATCTATTTTATCTATTTTACCTAAACCAAAGTGCAGAGGCACTGCCATAGCTGACTGAAATCCCCTAGTAAAATAATTTTCAGCCGTATATGTTTTTCCGCCCTGCATTACTTCCACCTTTGACCCCAGACCATCGATATTGCCCCTGTCTCCTTTCAAGGTAATATTCAAGTATCTAGTATTCTGTGTGTTATTTCTATAAAGTTGAACGAAATCATCTGTATTGTTAACTATTATATCTAAATCACCATCATTGTCAAAATCAGCATAAGCAGCCCCATTGGAATAAGTTAGGGGTTGTTCAAAATTTAATTTTTCAAAATTCAAATTTCCCTTATTCAAATAAAAATAATTTTTCTTTGCCCTTTCCGGTAATTTTTTCAAAAGATCATTAATATGCTTCTCCAAATCCACTTCATTCTTCCTTACACCTTCTTGATATTTTTTTTCTAAATAAATTAGAAAATCGTTATTCCGAAAATCTCTTTTGATTCCATTGGATACAAAAAGATCTCGATAGCCATCATTATCCATATCAAATAACAAAGGTGACCAGCTCCAATCCGTACTCGATACTCCGGCCAATTGGGCCACATCAGAAAAAACGGGGATATCTGTTCCCGGAAGGGTTCCGTTGTTTAGCTGCAGGGTGTTGTACATATACTGCCGGTGAAGCCCCAGGCCTTCAATCATGTAAAAGTCGGCAACGTTCATTCCGCTCATACTAGTCTTTTGAGTATAGTTGTCCTCCGCGGACATATCCAAGGAAATAATGTCCATAAGCCCGTCATTGTTTACATCGGCCATATCATTGCCCATTGAAAATGTTGATATGTGATTGAATGACTCTAATGAGGATTCTTTAAACGTACCGTCTTGATTGTTCAGATATAAATGGTCTTTTTCGTAATAGTCATTGCTCGTGTACACGTCAGGCCAACCGTCATTATTAACATCACCAATTGCTACGGCAAGACCAAAACCTAAATTATTGCTTATGATACCGGCCGTCTCAGTCACATTAATAAATTTTCCATTGTCGTTTCGAAAGAGTTTCTCCCCAACCTTATCCGATTTTGTCCTTTGAACCTCAGTCACCTCATCAATTTCATAAATCTCGGTATTGTGATTGATCAAGAACATATCTAGATCCCCATCACGATCATAATCAAAAAAAGCAGCCTGAGTAGAATAATACGGCAGATCGAGCCCATAGGCCGAAGCGTTTTCTTCAAAAATTGGCACATTATCGTCATCCATGCCTTTGTTAACGAGCAGTTCGTTGCGTAGTGATTCGTCGGTCTCAAAACGACCCGATTTGAGAATATAGATATCCTTTAGACCGTCATTATTGATGTCGACCACGGTGACTCCAGTAGGAAAGCCACCTTTACCCTGCGCCTTGGCTTTTAGGCTAACGTTCTTAAATTTGAGCCCACCTTGATTAAGATAAAGTTTATTGGTTCTTAGGTTGCTGATGAAGTAGATATCCTGTAAACCGTCATTATTAAAATCGGCAACGGCCAACCCTCCACCATTATAAAAATATTCGTAGTAAAATCCGTTCATGGTAGTGGTCTCTTCCAATTTATTATTGAAATTGAGCCCTGTATCCTCCAAACTTAAAACGGTAAACAACGGCCCGGGTTGCTTTACTTCTTTTACAAGTTCCTTTTCAGAACATGAAAAGATAAAAAGACTTAAAAAAAAACCTAATGATTTTATAATATTTACTTGAAATCGATTTATCATAGTCTAATAAAAACTTTTTTCCTTTGTAGAATATAAAACCAAAAGAGTAAACCAATACCTAAGGTTATCAAAGACCCTCCAATATAGGAAATGTAATTTGGCAACTGAAATCCTTCAGGTGCGATCAAAATATAGGTACTGCAAACCATGGTCATAAACAGGGCAGGGAACAAGGTCACCCAATAAGCCTTGTTTTCATAGATCAAGTAAGCTGTAATTGTCCAAAGTACTACCGTTGCCAAAGTCTGGTTGCTCCATGCAAAATAACGCCAAATAATGCCAAAATCTATTTGCGTGAGTGCTAAGGCTATGATAAATAATGGAAGGCTTAAGTAAAGTCTGTTACTTATCTTTTTTTGATCGGATTTAAAGATGTCTGACAAAATTAAACGTGCCGACCTAAAAGCAGTATCGCCAGACGTAATGGGTGCTGCTACGATTCCGAGTAAAGCTAGAATGCCCCCAACACTTCCGAGCATATTAAGCGAAATCTCGTTCGCCGCCCAAGCAGCGTTGTTATTGTTGGCCAGCATGGCGGAATTAAGTTCGGTTACGTTGCCAAAAAAAGTCATTGCTGCCGCTGCCCAAATCAAGGCAACAATACCCTCCGTTATCATTGTGCCAAAGAAGATTTTTCTACCCAATTTTTCGTTTTTTATACAACGTGCCATCAAAGGGGACTGAGTAGCATGAAACCCGGATATCGCCCCACAGGAAATAGTGACAAAAAGAATGGGAAATAAGGGTGTTTCCTCAGGCTTAGTAGTCATGTTTCGAATGTTTTCAGGAACCAATTCGGGAATATGATAATCTCCAAAAAATAAGGCTAAAATAAGACCAACCGCCATCAGGAGCATAGCTATACCAAAGACGGGATACAGTTTGCTTATCAATTTATCGATTGGAAGCAGGGTCGACAATATATAATACAGCAAAATAATACCTACCCAAATCCACAAGTTCCAAATACTACCAGTCATACCATCGATGATTTTTGCCGGGCCCATCAAAAAAACCGTACCTACAAAAATTAGAAGAATAATAGTAAAAAAACGCATAAGATGTTTCATATTATCTCCCAAATAGATGCCTACAATCTCGCTAATACTCAGGCCGCCATGACGAACGGAAAGCATACCCGAAAAATAATCATGTACAGCACCGGCAAGAATGCTGCCAAGTACGATCCATAAAAAGGCGGAAGGTCCGAACATGGCACCAGCAATTGCCCCGAAAATTGGACCCAATCCTGCTATATTCAAAAATTGAATCAGAAAAATTCTCCATGTAGGCAAAGGCACGAAATCGATGCCGTCGCTTAAACGCATGGCAGGAGTTTCTCTTTCGGGCTGCACCCCAAATATTTTTTCTATGAACTTCCCATAGATAAAATATCCAAGAATTAAAACGAATATGGACAGAAGAAATGAAATCATAAGCAGTTAGTGTCAAGCTATTAAAGCTATATTATTGATAAATAAAATGCCGTTATCACACCATCTGTGTCAGAAGTCACTCTCACCCAATGGGCCTTGAACCCTTCTGGAAACGCATGGTGGACATATTCTTTTTTGTCAACTTTTTCTTGTGCGATGCAGGTAGTTCCGGTAATCGAAAAGTCTAATATTATGGTTCTGTCGCATCTGCTAAAATTAAGC
>Ga0209284_10002357_pt1 | contig 26019 bp, 21 predicted proteins | sample FRY03_FD_187211 | JGI IMG/M metagenome (GOLD analysis project Ga0209284, IMG submission 187211) | Freshwater microbial communities from Lake Fryxell liftoff mats and glacier meltwater in Antarctica - FRY-03 (SPAdes) (version 2) | ecosystem: Environmental > Aquatic > Freshwater > Ice > Glacier...
TCAGCGGACGTGTAGGGGACTGTTCCTAATCGATGCGCCGCGCTTCAGAGTCCGGCTGCAGCGAACTGACGAAGAATGCTGGCGCCAAGCCGGATCCGATCGGCCGTGTCGACCATGCGGCCATCGACGTCCATCTGCTGCACGAAGAGGAAGCAGCCGGGTTGGCCGCTTGCGACGCCCAGTCCTGCGCAGACGGAGGCGAAAGCTTCAGCGTGCTCATCCGTCACCGGTGGCGAGAGCTCGAACCCAGTTTCCAAGCAGCGGAGTCCCGCTCCGGCACTGGTGAGCCGGAGCCAACGGGGGTGTCCTTCCCAGCCGGTGAACCACGCGTCGTCGACCAGGTCGGCGTCGTCGAGCTCCCGTGCGATGGCCAGAAGGTAGGGGTCCCGGTAGCGGCTGTTGAGCTGGTGCCTGCCGGGCTTGAGCATGCACAGCGAGTAGCCCATCTCGCGTCGACCTGTCTCGTGGTCTCGCTCGCCGACGTAGGTGCTGGAGCCATGTGCGCGCATGCTCGGGTACTTGACCATGTAGTACCGCCAGTCGAAGCGCTGGTCGGTATCGCACTGGTTGAGGTAGTCGAGGCGGATCTTCGGTAGGGCATCGCCGAGCTCGCCCTCAGCTGCGATCACCAGGTCGAGGAACTCGGCCAGAACCCGACGTGTCCCCGCCAGCCCGTCGCGGCCGGCGCCTGTGAGGAGTTCCCGCCAGGCGCGTTCGTACTTCGCCGAGTCGGTCCCCATGAGGCACCGTTTCGAGTCGGTGGGCTGGCGCTGATACTCGCCGACGGCCAGCAGTGCACCGAGGAGCTCGGTCCACAGGTCCGGTCGCGCCATCAGTTCGGTGAAGGTCGTGGCGCGGTGCTCGAAGGTGGTCGCGTCAAGCTCGAAGGCACCGAGATTGCCGCGCAGCAGCGGGTGGTCCTCGAGCGCGAACAGGGGGCCCTTCAACGATGGGTGCTCGAGGAGGAACGACACCTTGCGCTCCTCATCCGCGGCGGCCGCACGGTTGAACGTGGTGGTGGCCGACCGGACGTCGCCGTGGCGAACGAGATCGTCGACGTCGTCGAGAATCTTGGGCATGTCCGTCACGCGCAGCTGGTCGGCAGACGCCTCGACGAGGTTGCGCAGGATTCGGACCCGCACGGGGAAGTCGGTGGTGCTCTCGATGAGGTGGCGCAGGACGGCGTAGAGCAGAACCGTCTGACCCAATGAGAAGACGCGTGTGCGGCTGCGGCCCGGTGTTTCCCCGTAGCTGCGGCAACAAGCGTGGAAGAGATCCACTGCGCCTGGCTGGTCGGCGTCGGCCCGGAAGAAGAGCCGGACCCTGGACCCGCCGTCCCCGGTGGCGGTGAAGAGCTCCTGGAAGGTCTCGCAGATCGAGCGACCGGGAGCGGTCCAGACGTCGAAGGCGGCGAAGAGGAAGTCGAGGTGGGCGTCGCGGGCGGGGTTCTCGTCGCTGAACACGGTGCGGGTGCGGAGGGCCAGACGATGGGCGGCACCGTCGCCGACGCCGTCATGCCACTCACATACCTCGGTGATGAACTGCAGGTACCGCATGAACTCGTCGTCGATGAGGTCGTCGTCACCCCGAAGGTCCCAGAGGAGGTCCGACCAGGTGGTGTCCACCTTGCGCGCGAACTCTGCGCACCGCTCCGACGACGAGATGGTCTGTTCGAAGTGGGCCTTGAAGTTCTCGAACTCGGTGAGGGGCTTCCCCCGCGAGTTCATCTTGATGTAGAGGTCCTCGGGCCCCATCGCCTCGCCTGGTCCGGCTCCAAGGCCGTCGAGGCGTAGGTGCAGGAACCAGATCGCCGGGTGATCGAAGTCGCTGAGCCTCGCCCATGCGGTGGCAGCGTCGAGGTCGCGGAACCGGTGATGGATCGCGTCGATCATCACCAGCATCGACTGGATGGTCGGGTCGTGACGCCACAGGAACAGATACCACGACCGGTCCTTGATCCACTTCGACGGCTCGTCCTCGCAATCCGGCAGAGCCTCGCCGACCAGGCGCTCGCAGAACATGCGCGCGCTCTGACGCGTGGCGTAGGAGAACCGCGTCCACCCGTCATCGGCTGCGAGCTGACCTGCGCGTGAGGCCATGTACCAGTGCAGGAGGAACAGTGTGGTGAGGCGTTGCTGGCCGTCGAGCGGCCGGAAGGTCCCGTCCTCGATGCCGCCGTAGACGAAGTCGAGACCGATCGGCGCGGGGTGGTCGCCGCCAAGTGCGCCGTGGAGCGCGTCGAGGAACTCGGTTCGGATCTGGCCCACAGCGTCGCTCTCGCGTCCCTGCGCGTAGTCGCGCTGGAACCGTGGGATCTCGACCCGCTCGACCGCGTTGTCGGCACCGGCTGGCAGGGTTCGGGTCAGGGCGAAGAACGAGGTTCGTCGGCTCTGAGGTGTCATTCGGGACTCTCTCCGGGCTGGAGGTAGGACTCCTCAAGCTCGTGTGTGATCGCTGCTAGGTATGCCTGTCGGTCGGCTGCGCTCCAGAAGTGCAGCTGCTGATCTCCGGCCTCGGTGCAGTACTTCAGGAACACGTTGCGGGTGCAGACCGGGATGTACGAGCCCTTCTTGTCGAGCTCGATGATGTGGCGGCGCTTGACCTCGAACACCGAGTTGCTCAGCGCTGCGTTGGCGCCAATGTCGAGCAGGGCGAGGTTGGTGATCGAGTGGAGTTCGCCGTCGGCGAGTTCTTCGTCGGGCGACAACAAGGCGGTCACTGCCTGCTCCAACGCACTGAACTCTTCTTGGTTCACACCTGCGGACAGCGCGTGGTCGATTCGCTCGAGCAGCTGTTGGCGGCGGTCCTCGTCGATCCCAGGTAGGTCGTGGAGGGCTGAGCGGTGGTAGCCCAACCAGGTGCGCCACTGCTCGGCGGTGTTCAGCTGCTCGGCCTGCTGGGCGTGGATGTGTTCCAGGGACCAGGTGCTGGCGGCGTGGGCCTGGAACGAGTAGCGCTCCGACGAGTGCTGCATCCGCCGGATCGTCTCGACGTTCATCAGCAGTAGGACCTCGCCCGTTTTAGGTGCGTAGGTCAGGTCGGCGAGGTCGTCCTCGGTCAGGTTCAGCCGTTCACGGATCTCCGAGTCGAGTGTCCGCAGGAACTCGCTGCGGCCTTCGCCCGAGGACAGCTCGACAAGCTCCCGGAACTCGCGACCTACGGCGACGAGGAAGCCGATCTTGTGGAAGAGGTCGCGATCCTCGTACCACCCGAGCACCAGCGAGTGGAGGTGGACAACGCGCTCCCAGAACTTCTGCGGGTCTGCTTCGATTTCCCCCCGCAGCTGCTCGAAGGTGTGGAACAGCGGACGCTCCGAGCCTGTTGGCCCGCCGGCGAGGGTGTCGAGCAGGAGTCCTAGGTGCGTGGCTCGTGATTCGGACTCGCCGGTCACGAACGCCCACAGCTCGGGTGAGCGCAGGTCTCGCTCGAAGGCGTCCCAGTGCGTCGCAATCTCCGGCGAGCGGTCAGTCTCACCCGGACCTCCCTGGCTACGGCTCAGCAACAGCGCCTTGACCAGCTCGGCGTCGGTCAAGGGGATGCGACCGACGTTGAGGCGGCGGAACAGGTCGTTCGGGTCGGTGCCAGCGGGCGCTTCGTACCAGATGACCTTCGCCCCCTCGGACAGGTGCTCCTGGAGCCGGGTCGCCTCACCAGCCGCATCGGGGCCGAGGTCGTCGAACCACGATCTGATCCGCTGGTAGGCCCGGTACATGTGGAAGAAGTCGATGTTGGTCGCCGCGCCCGCCTCGTCCAAGAGGTCTAGGTACTCCTTGCTACCTGGACGGGTCTCGTAGGTGATCGAGAAGTTCGGACCGGTGCAGGGCGGGTGCTCGCGCTGGAGGTAGCGGAAGATCAGGTACAACGTCGTCAGGCGCTGTTGCCCGTCGACGAGTTCCCACGACCCGTCAGCGCGGCGACTCACCACCACCGACTGCAGGAAGTAGGTCGACCCGATGCTCCCCCGCAGGTCGTCCAGCAGCTGCTCCACCTCGTGCTCGCCCCACCGGTAGCCGCGCTGGTAGGCGGCGACGAAGAAGTCCTCGGTGATGTCACCGACGGTGACGGTCGTGAGCTCCCCGTCCGGCGGGGCGGACCTGGTGACCATGGAACCCGTCATGGCCATGCAGTCTGGCCTGCACGCCGACTCCGTGCTGATTGAAACTTCACGCGGATCCGTCATGGTCGCCGGCGGCCGGGCGCTCCGAACCACCGCGACGACGGGTTGCTCGGCGCGGCGTGGACCGGCCACCCGACAGTGTCACCGTCGGCCCACTACACTCGCCGCCGAGGGAGGAACTATGCGATGCAAGCGATGCGGAGCGAGTGATCAGCAGGGTCCGCGATGCTGCGGGTACTGCGGCGCGGTGCTGGCAGGCGCCGGGCGCTTGGCCTGGAACGACCCGAGGCTGGCGGTGAACCGCGATACGGCGCTGCGACGGCGCTACCGGTTGTTGCAGAGCTGGTACCGAGAGCACACGCTCGACGCGGACCACGGCTACAGCCATCGCCGAGGTACCCGTCCTGTCGGCAGCCTGCTCGCCGAGTGGGAGGTCGACGCGGACCGGGCTCTGAACTTCCTGGGTGACCAGCTGGTGCTCGACTATGTCGACGATCGTGTGCCGGTCGTGTTGGCCGCCGGCGGGACCCTCGATGAGCACCGGCTACGTCACAACATGCTGTCGTCGATGCCGATGGCGTTCACGCTCGTCGGCGCACTGCGCTCGGCGGATGATGGCGACGAGATCGTGGGCCGAGTGTTTGGGCTGCCGATTCACGGGGTGCTCGGCGCGGAAGCCGAGTGGGTGCCCGACCGTCCGCGGACCGAGCTGCTCGGTGACCGCACTGCGCTCGACGCCGTGATCGAGCTCTCTGGGCGCGGGGGCTCGGGCCCGATCATCGGAATCGAGATGAAGTACACCGAGTCGCTGTCGCAACCCGAGTACTTCACCGATCGGCTCGCCGAGGTGACCAATCCCTGCGACTGGTTCCTGCCCGGCGCGGCCGAGCATCTGCGGCCCAAGTCCACGAATCAGCTGTGGCGCGAGGCACTGTTGACCTGGCTCGGAGGGGGGTCGGAGTCGTACTTGGCCGTCATCGGCCTGCGTCGCGACACGTCGCTGTGGGAGTCGGTGGACCGACTGCAGTCGTACATGGCTCGACCGGACCGGATCCTGGCGCGGTCGTGGGAAGAGGCGATCGGATCGCTCCGTGGCACGTCGCTCGAGTCGTTCGGGTTGCTGTTCGAGGAGCGATACCTCGACACGAGTCCGATCGACGTGGCGTGAGCGCCACATCGGGTCGCCGGCGCAGGTCGACGGTCGGGACCGACGCGCAGCGGCGTTGGCGGTTTGCGGACGCTCCCGACAGCACCCACCCGGATCGGGACACCTCGGGTGACGACGACTGGTGGGGCGTATGGATCCCGACGGTGTGGCGGGCGCTCAGCGACCCGACCCGGGTGCTGGCGGTGCCGTCGCGTCGACCGACTGATCTCGAAGCGGCCTGTGCGTGGTGGTCACCGCCGATGCACTTGATGCTGTGGTCGCTGGGGTGGCCCTCTCCGGCGCTGGGATTGCGCGAGTGGGACCGGGCGGGCCGGCCGCTGGAGGACACGCGGCTGTCGCTCATCGAAGCGGTGTGGGGTCGGCACCTCGACGCACTGGAGCACTACCTGTGGCACGGCTGCGGCGACTACGAGGCGACCGTCAGCGCAGCGCTCGGGCTCGCACCCGTCGAACGCGATGACGTTCCCGACGACGCCCCGGAGCCCACCAACGCCTCGACATCCGGGTCGAACCCGGCGACCGGCGGCTGCGATCCGCTGCACCTCAGTCACGCGTTGTCGGCGATCGGCGACGACCCCGGCCCGGCGGTGCTCGGGATCGGTGACCTGGGAGTGTCAGGGCCGCCGCGTGCGACGCTGCACTGCGCGCGTTACGCCGGCTGGTACCGGTCACTCTCAGAGTTCGGAGCGCAGCTTCCTGGGGACGCTGAGCGGCGCGGCTGGCGCGTCGACGTCTCCGTCGCGGGTGTCGGCCACCTCGGGACGTTCCGTCGTTCGCGGCGCTCGGGACGCTGGTTCGCCGGCCAGCACCGCTGGCACGAGCTCGGCATTCCGAGCAGTTGACCCGACGGGGACAGCTCCGATCGCTTGGGGGCAAGCGGGTGTGGATGGGCCACGGTCGGCGCGCCGTGCCGGGTTGGCCGATGCTGCTTTCGTAGCGAAGTCGTGTCGGAGCCACGACATGTACGGGTCCAGCGTGTTGCACCTCGAGCGCGGGGGTCGAGGGCCGGCCTGCCATCGACCTCTCCAGCGCTGTCACACGGTGTCGGTACGGTCGATCTCATGGTCGCCCGCACCCCACCTCCCACCAACGCTCGCCCGACGACACGGTCACTGCGCCCGCAGAAGAGCCCCCGCCCCGCCCGGTCGGAGTCTTCGCGCAGGCTCTGTTCCCACGGCTGTGGGCATTGATGGTCCTATCGACTCGTTCTCCTCCTGCTCGGCGGTGCCGGATCGACAGAGGAGTGACTTAGTATGCGTCTTGCGCTATAGTGCAAGACGCAATGCGCACCCGTTCCTCGCCGAAACAGATGAAGGCCGCCGCCGTGGCAGCGGTGCGCGAAGCAATGACCGCTATCGGTGTCGACTCCTCTCGGCCGTCGGAGGGTGGCGGCCCGGACATCGTCGTTCGCTCACCTGATGGCTCCAGAGTGGTCATCGAGGTCAAGTCTGCTGCTGTCCCGACGCCAGACTGGGTAGCGAAGTTGCGCTCGACCGCTGAACGCCGGATTCTCGTCGTCGCCGACCACATCCCCACCGCCGTTCGAGAGGAGCTCAACCACCGGGGATTCGCCTGGCTTGACCGGCGCGGGCACCTCCGGCTCATCGGCGGCGGCTTCTTCATCGACACCGACGTTCCAGTGGCAGAACGCTCCCCGTCCACGGCGTCCTCGCGCGCTGCGATCAGCGGCCGATCGGGCCTCGCTGCGGCTACCGCGCTCCTCATGCGCCCGGATGAACCAACAGCAGTCGGCGAGGTTGCCGACGTCGCTGGCATGAACGCGAGCTCGACCAGCCGAGCCATGGCCACCCTCGCCGAGGCGCAGCTCGCCGAGCGGATCAGCCGAGGCAAGTACCGACCGCTGGTACCCGAGTTGTTCTGGGCGCTCGCCGACGTCTGGCCCGGAACCCGCACCCCGGTTCAGCTGTCCATCGCGGACCTGGCGGATCCGCGCTTTGGAGCGAACGTCGACGACCTGGACACAGCGGGCTGGGCGATTGGTGGCGAACGGGGCGCCGTGGGGTGGGGCGCACCACTGGTGCTCACTGGCGACTACCCGACGCTGCTCTACGTCCCTGACGACGACTCGATCCGACGCGCCAAGGTGATCGGCCGCGATTCTGGATCGACGCCAGACGCTCGTCGGCCACCCGTCGAACTCGCGGTCGACCCAGTCGGCCTGCTGACACACAACCGCTACGTCGCGAAGACGGCGGGCGCCCCGCTCGCGCACCCGGTCGTCTGCGCGCTCGACCTCGCGGCCACGTCCCGCGGGCGCGAGGCGATCGGTCAGTGGGATCCGCCGGAGGGCTTCGTTCGTGTCTGGTGACGTTGCACTCGTTAACTCCGGCGGCGGCGCCGTCAGCCGGCTGGTCCGCACCGCGACGACACTGTTCGACACCCTGCGATTCCACCCAACCGCGCTCGTCGGCGGCCTCGCCGTCACCATCCGCCTCGCCACGGTGCACCGAGCGACGAACGACGAACGACGTCGACACCGTCTCCGAAGGTGAAGGTCCCCGCGACCTCGCACTGCAGTACCTGGGCGATCGCGACGCCGCCCGAGCGAACCGCATCGAGATCGATGGCGTGAAGGTCGACGTCATGGAGACGTGGCCGCTGCCTGCGAATGAAGGTGACCTCCCCGACGACGACCTCGACCGGCTGTTCGTGGTCGGCCACCGACGGGCGCTGGACAGCGCAACGCCGGTGCAGATCAACGCAGTGTCGCCCGAGTGCGCCGTCCCCGAGTCGGGCACCCTGACTGTTGCGACTGTGTCGGCCCTGGTCGCCTGCAAGCTGCACGCGATTGCCGACCGAAAGGGACCGTCACTGTCGAAGCGCGAGAGCGATGCACTCGACCTCGTGCGCCTGGTCGGTGATCTGGTTCGCTCCGACGAGTCCGTCGAAGCGCTCCGGTCGGCGCCGTTCGACCTCGCCGCGCTCGTCGCTGCTGAGCTCAAGCGCTGGTTCGTCACCGACGCGCTGCGGACCGCTCGCCTGGCGAATGCCGCAGGCGCTGTCGACGGCCAGCTTGAGGCCGCCGACGTCTCGACAGTCGGTGGACTCCTTCTCGACCAGCTTCGACTTTAGCGACCCGAGTCACGGCCACGAGTCCCCAACGGGCAGGTACACCGCCACCCTGTTCCGACTCGCACCAAGGTAGCGGCGAGTGCGCTCGGCCGACTCCACACTGGAGTCCCTCCTGGCCCGCTGGCTGACTGCTCCACGGATGTCAGAACCAAGTCCATCAGCGGTCAGAAGTCCCGCCTCCATCGGCTCGGAATGGATGGTGACAGTGAGGGTGTCGTCATTCAACTTGAAGTAGTGCATCTGGTTCTTCCGTAGCGAGCCCGCTGCGGTTGTCGGCGCGACAATGCTGCTCGGAAGGACACTCACATCGAGGAACCGCAAGTTCGGGATGAGGTCGAACTTGGCCGTCGCAAGGTCCACCGTGTTGCCAAGAGTCGGAAACACATAGAAGACCTCGAGCGGGTTCACCGCCAGAGCACGCAGCGCCAATAGCTGGTCGTGGTGGCCCATGAACTGCCGCTCACCAGACTTCAGGACGCGATCCGAGGCCTTCAACTGAAAGTAGACCCAAGCACCCGGAACCCGGGTCGAGATGTCCCAGCCGGCGTCGCTCTCCTGCTTCTGGGTTGCGCCGAACCACCAAGCCGGGCCCCCGAGCAGCGCCGACATCTGGCGGCAGAAATTGAGCTCGATCGACTTCTCCGACAGGCGGCGGCCGATTCCAGGCGGTGTCAACATGAATAGATCGTAGAGCCGCTCTGCCCAATCCCGAGATGACAGCCCTACCCGGCGCGATTCGCTCCACGCCCTGTCAGCCAGGTGCTGGATCAGCCTGAACTGGAGCAGCGGTCCATCCGCATCCTTCATGTCCGGCTTCAGGCTCTGGCCGCGGCCGACAGGGGTTGAACTCAGACACACAACCCCAGACCATCCTCGAATGGTCGATCCCATCGCCCCCACACGCGACACACGGCATGAGCTGACCGTCTGAGACCTCGGTTGGATGGTTGTAGGACGAGGCCGCAGTCCAGGCTTGGCCGCGCATCTTCAGGATGTGCTTGCTGCCCTGACACGCCGGGCACCGAGTGAGGGCCGCCCGATGCGCTGCAACTGCCGCACTCAGACGGTCTCTGAGCGGAAGGTCAACGGGCGCCTCAAGGAAGATGAGGACTGCTTCGTCGAGAGCGACCTTCTCATCCATCGTTGCCAGCTCCAGTCGTTCGAGAAACTCTGACCTCAGACTTCAGGCGCATAGCCATTCAGCTGACGCTGCGTGGTCACCACATTCGTGTAGCGGCGGGGCGGCAGCCAGCCGAGTTCGACGCGACGTCGGCCTTGATGCGGGGGGCCAACCTCCAAGCGCGTGAGACGATCAGCCCTGTTCGACGCGCGGAGCGCCTCGGTGAGCAGCAGGTGGATCACGGGCCTCATCGCGTCTTCGGGTATGCGAAGTCCCGCGACCTGCTCGAAGGGACTCTCGAACGATGCCAAAAAGGACATAGCCCCCAACGGATCGTCCTCGCCGAACAGCGCAACCCTGAGTGCAAGTTCCGTCAGGTCCTCTGGAGTACGCCCATCGAACGCCATGTCGGACATCGCTGATGATCGGCCCTGCGGCGCGGTTCCTTCAGCAACCACGACGATGCTGGCTCCGCGGCCCGGCGCCGTCTCGGTGTCAACAGAGCTCACGCGGGCTGCCTCGGACCGACCGTTCCAGGTGACTCGCGTCTCGCTCGCACCTCCCCAAGGCCGGCCGGACCGGAGCGACTCAAGGTAGGCAAGAACGCCGTCATCTCGGATGCGAGCTTCGATTCGAACGGTGGACCCGTCATGGCGAACTCGATGTGCTCTGAAGATTGCGGAACCGACCTTCACCCAAGGGCTCATCGATTCAGCTGCAAGAGCCCTCATCCTGGCCTCAACACCTTCAGCGAGATCAGCCGGAGCTCGGTACAAGCCTGTAGTGCGAAACGTCTGCACCTCATCGACGAAGTCCCGCTGCGGGCCGGACAGCTCTCCTGCGCCGACCCAAACCGAGACACGGAGCCCGCGCTCGAGTGCCTCGCGATACTCGGCGTGGGTCGCTGAGTACCCGCTCCGGAGTGGCCTGCCATACCGCTCGCCAAGCACTCCGACATACACGTCGGACGAGTCGACCTCGCCGAGGTACGCAGCCTCCGGATCATCGTCCCGGCCACCGAATTGCTCGAACCAGACCGGCGTGGCGCCGACGCGTGCGATCGCGGCTGCGACGGCCGCTCGTTCGTTCTCCATGCCGACAATGACCGACGAGATGAAGACGCGCTGATCTGACGCCCACGCCCTGACGTCGTCGTCACCCAAGGTCTGCGCAGGACCCAGATCGATCAGCAACGGCTCGCTCACGGTCGCCATCGTATGGCCACGGTATCGAGCTGCACGGTCCCCTGGAGGTGGCCGTGCCCCGACAAGGCGTCGAACACCCGCCGCTTGCTAATCCCTTGCTAATCCACCGCGTAGATCCAGGTGGATTCAGCAGTACGGCGTGGACGCGAAACCCTTGAGTTTCCCGGCTACAGTCGACTCAGCCTCACGGTGTGGACGGTCCAAGGACGCCTTGTAAACAGCAGGTCGTCAGTTCAATTCTGACCTCGGGCTCTGATCTTGTGGTGCTGCGCGGGGCCGTTGCTTGCTTGTCTGCAGCTGCTCATAATTCGTTGTTCTACGCTCCTTCACATTCGATCTTCGGATGGACTTCCTAGTTGGCATAGTGTTGCGAACGACTTACTTTCAGAGCCACCGTCAGCGGTCAACTGATCAGCGGGCAACTGCACAGACCGCTTCATTCAACATTTCTACTGAGTCTCCGGAGATTATCCTTGGCTACAGCTGAGCCAACCTGTGCACCGACACCGACACGGCCCTGGCCGCTTCCTTTATAGGTCGCCACTTCTTCCATGGGCAGCCACTTGGTGATACCGCGGTACAAGACTGCGCATACTTGGCGGTGCGCTGAGTTGATGAGAGTGGCCTACGACGACGAGATCTTTACCCGGCAACGACAAGGTGGCGTATCGCGCGTTTTTTCGGAGCTCATCCGAGAGTTCCGCGAGGACCCGACCTTGGGCGTTGAGCCGGTGTTCGACTTTGGTATCCACCGTAATGATCACCTAAACGCGCTGAACCTGTCGGGAGTGCGAGCCATCAAAGCGGGAAGCGTGCTGGACCGCCGGCGTCTCGCCCAAACTGTTAGCGAACGAGTGTTCACTCGGCGTCGGACCAAATCGGACGTGTTACACCTGACGTACTACAGCTTGCGAGCGCTCGGCCGAGCTGACGGGCGGCCCGTGGTGTGCTCGCTTCACGACATGATCCCCGAACTGCACCCTGAACTCACCCACGCAACAACTCACGGTGCCAAGTTGAGCGTGCTGCGCCGATGTGACCTGATCCTCTGCGGCTCCGAGACAGCGCGTGCCGATCTAGAAACACTCGTACACGGCCTTGATGCAGAGATCCGGGTCTGCCCGTACGGGACGCGTCCCCGTCAGCTAGCCGAACCGCCGGTCGAACGTGATGCTGCCACGGTGCTGTACGTGGGCGGTCGATTGGGTTACAAGAACTTCTCGGTGCTACTCGACGCGCTCAATTTGGCCGGTGCAGCCGCTCGCAACGGCGCTCACGGCGCTCACGGCGCTAACGGCATTGAGCTTCTCTGTGTGGGCGGCGGGCCCTTAACTAGAGCAGAGCTCGAGAGGATCTCGGCACTGAATGCGTCGGTTCGGGTTCGCCAAATTGATGCCGATGACACCACACTCGAAACGCTCTATGGGCGGGTCACCCTGTTTGTGGCGACATCGCTCGCCGAAGGCTTCGGGTTGCCTGTGCTCGAGGCCATGTCTGCCGGCTGCCCAGTGGCTATCAGCAACATTGCGGCATTCCGTGAGGTTGTTGGTGATGCCGGCCTGTTTCACGCACCTAACGACCCCGATGCGCTTGCAGACAACATCATGAGCGTGATTGGTGACCCGGCGGTTAGTGCCGACCTAGCCGGACTCGCCCGGGCTAGGTCGCTGCGCTTTACCTGGCGGCGGTCAGCTGAACTCACCGCTGAGGCGTACCGAACACTGCTGCCGTGAGTAGCGAACCGCCGTCTCGCGCCGCCAACTCTGCGCTGCTAAAGCGGCTCAGTTCCGGCATCCTCGGCATCCTTCCGCGCGGAGGAGCGTGGAGCCTCACTCTGCGGCTTGGTAACCTGACGACGACGCTGATCACGGTTGCTTTCTTCACGCGAGCCTTGGGGCCATCCTCATTTGGCTCGTGGTCGGTGCTTACTGCTGTGGTAGTGGGGATGGGCTTCCTCGACCTAGGTCTGGGCCACGCACTCATTCGGCGCACCGGCCGGTCGGTTGTGACCTCGGATCGGTCCGAGGCGTTGGCGTTCCTGTCTGAGGCACAGCACGTTGTTACGCGACGGGTTGCCATCCCAGTTGTCTTATTCTCATTCACGCTAGCGGCGGTGTCGGCCATTGCAAACCTGCACGTTCTGGGCCTCAGCGGACCTGATCTCTGGAGCTCAATTGCTGTCGGCGGGCTGATCGCCGCCAGTATCGCGGTGCTGGGCCTTGCTCCCAAGGTGCGGATCGGCATTGATGAGGTTGCGCCGAGTGCCCGCTACCAACTGGTGGGCTGTGCAGCCCAGATCCCCGTGGTTGCGCTAGTGGCGACCACCGACGCCCCTCTCGGTGTGTACCTTTTAGCGTCGCTCACTAGCCAGCTCATCGGCTTTGGGCTTGATTCGCTCAGGCTTTCTGGAGGCGACCGCAGCCGCGTGCGTCACGCGCTTGACGATGAGACCAAGCATGAGGGTCGGGCCTACATGATGTTGTCGCTTCTAGGGTTCGCCGGTTTTGGGCTAGACCCGCTCATCACGGGTGCGATACTCAGCCCGACCGATGCCGGTCTAGTCGCCTTAGCCGCCCGGATCATCATCACTCCGCAGGGCTTAGTGCTGTCGCTATTTCAACCAAGCTGGGGCAGATTCGCCCGTATCGAGCATGAGTCACCAAGAGATCTTCGCGGACTTGTGCGACGTTCGACTCTGCTAGCCGGTGGCGCCACGGTCGCTGTATGCGTTGTTGCAGGTTTACTCGCCAGACCGATCCTCAGCGTGTTAGCGGGGCCCACCTATCAGTTCACTACCCACCTCATCTGGGCGACTGTCGCTGCTGGATCCGCCATGGGTATTGCCTCGGCGATCGCGTTTGCTATGAACGGGTTGGGCTTGGTGTGGAGTCAGTTCCGGATATCGTCCGTTGCCATCACAGTGAACGTGATTTTGAGTATCGCTCTATGTTCGACGATCGGTTTGGCAGGCGCACCCCTTGGTACAGCAATTGCTCACACCACACTCGCCTTGGTGCCCGGCGCTTTGTTGGTACACCGCCGCCTTGAAGCCGTTGCGGAGTCGTGCGGCGAGTCGGCGTAAAGCTCTGACTCGGCGAAGTCCGGGCCGATATCTTGAGCGTCGGTGCACCAGCAGCCGAGGGACTGTTCTTCGCCTAGAACCGCGCCGCTAGCGGGGTTTCTTTGAGTTCGGCAGGATCAAAATAGTAACAGCGGTACCTGCGTAGATTTGGTGTGGTGTGCCAAGCTGGAAGCTGAAGATATGGAGCTGAATATGAGCACACAACACGACTGGGTCCGAGTTCTTGCCCGTTGGGTTCTTGGAGCCTTCTTGATTGTTGCCGGCACCGGTCATCTGACTGCACAGCGCATAGCGTTTCAAGCTCAGGTTCCCACGTGGTTTCCCGTCAACGCCGACGTAGTTGTGATTGTCTCTGGGGTTATCGAACTGCTGCTCGGCGCAGCGCTCATCTTTGGTGGACGCCGCTCAGGCCCGATTGGGGTTGTGGTCGCGGGGTTCTTCATCATCATTTTCCCTGGCAACATTGCTCAGTTTTTAGAGGGCAAGGCCGCGTTTGGCCTTGACACTGACGTTGCCAGGTTTGTCCGCTTGTTGTTTCAGCCGCTGCTTGTGCTGTGGGCTTTGTGGTCTACTGCTGGGTGGCGCTGGCTGCGGTCTCAGTTCGGCCAACAGCCAGCCGCATGATCGACCCGTAGGCATGCGAACTCTCTCACTCGGCTCGTTCACTCTGATAGTCAGTCACACTCTCGCCGCCCGAAGCTAGGTCAGCCGCGACTGCGGCAAGTAGCGCTGGCACGATATACCCAGGGCGGCCGCTGGTCTCTGCCACAAATATGACGGCGGCGAGGGGCACTTGGTAGCCAGCGCCAAGTACAGCTGCTACCCCGAGAATCGGGAACAGAGCGGACCCACCGAGCCCAACGACGCCACTGGCTACGCGACCGAGAAGGCCTCCGAGCACGACGAGTGGAATGAAGAAGCCGCCGACTCCTCCGCCAGCTGTCGTGGCTACTACACCGACGAAGCGGATCAGGAGCATGATGACAATCACGCCGATGCCAAGCTTCGGGTCCTCAAGCCAGTTGAGTACCAAATAGCCTGGGCCGATGCCCAGCGGCAGGTCGGTGACGGCGTATGCCGCATAAGCCGCGACTGCTAGCACCATGATGCACAATGGCAGTCGTATCTGGGCCGAGGTGACCGCTGCCCAGTGCTTTGCCCACTTGATCGAACGTGAAATCAGCCGAGCTGAGACCCCAGCGACAACACCCAGCAGGAGCGCTCCGCCCAGATCCCGGAAGTCGAACGGTGGGTTCCCCTGAATCGGAAACAGCCGCTCCGTTCCAGCCAGGCTGACTACGGCCAGGTAGCCCGCTGATGCACCGACCAGCGCTGGCAGCAACTGGTGCCGCGCCATGTCATTTTTGTACGGAACCTCAAGGGCGAACACTGCACCCGTCGCTGGGGCCTTGAACACAGCTGCGACTGCTGCAGCGGCCCCTGCCACCAGCAGCGCCTGGTGATCTACGAGTACTCTCCGAGCCAATCGCCTTGCAGTGTTATCTGCGGCTCCGGCGCCGAGCAGCACCGCTGGACCCTCAAGACCGAGTGAACCGCCGAGGCCCAAAGTAGCGACTGCAGCAAACATCCGGGCGCCAACTTGGCGCACCGAGATTCGCCGGTTCGAGTCGTGCATGCTCGCCAGATATTCGTCCGCAGTCGCCCGGGAGTGTGGCGTTGGCCCCCAACGGATAGCGAGCGCTGCGAGGATCAAGCCAATGCCGGGCCCGAGAACCATCAGAGCTACCGGTGCGGCCCGAACCTGCTCAAGCATGCGGCCGACGATCCACTCGAACCCGTACACACCTACGCCGATTGATACCCCCAACAATCCAGCCAGAGGCAATGTTCGATCATTCAGACCAGACCAGAGTTTGGGTGACCAGTTCCTCGAGCGACGGGGAGTGGGCGGCTGGTCAGTCACTATCTTTAAGTTACCAGCAGAAAACCTACTGCTGGAGCTGACAGCTAGCTGGAGCACAGCAGCCGGGCCTGATCCTGCAGGGCCGGTCTGCCAACTTGGTGTGCGGTCAAGGTCTTGCGTCTTGACCTGCGCTCGATCGAAGCGCGGCAACGAAACGTAAGCGTTCGCAACCCCGCCGCAGCTGGTCCAAACAACGGCGCGCCTACCTCGATTACAATCGGTACCCATGCCCGGCATCGACGCGCACCTACCGGGTCTTGACTGACTGATACCTAATGAGCGAACCCACCTCCCCTGATGCCAGCCTCAGCAGTCGCGGTCGGATCATCGGACTAGACATTGCCCGGGCATTTGCGATCATTGGGATGGTCTTAGTGAACTTCAAAATTGCTATGGGCGCGGAAGAGAACGGTCCACAGTGGCTGCGCTCGGTCGCCGCACTGTTCAACGGGCGGGCCGCGGCGACGTTCGTCGTGCTGGCCGGCGTGGGTGCCAGCCTTGGGTCGCGCCGTGCCCGTGAGAACTGCGACCCAGAACTGCAGCATCGGGCACAGGTCACGCTGGCCAAGCGGGCGCTGTTTCTGTTTGTGATCGGCTGGGCCTTCTTCCCCCTCTGGCCCGCCGACATCCTCCACTACTACGGCGTCTATCTGGCGATCGGCTCGATTCTGTTGTTTGCATCCTCGAAACGACTGCTCGCACTCGCCGCCGCCTCGGTAGCGGTCTCGTTAGTATTTATTGTCCGCTTTGACCCATTGGCCAACTGGAACCTTGTTGACTACTCCTACCGGGGCCTTGCGACGCCGGTCGGGTTTTTCCGTAACCTTTTCTTAGACGGCTTTCACCCCGTGTTCCCCTGGATCGCCTTTTATCTGTTCGGCATGTGGCTCGGACGCACCGACCTTCGCGACCCCATCTGGCGACGCCGGCTGCTTCTGTGGTCGACGGTGATAGTGGTGGTGAGCGAGGTCGCAGCTTGGGTGTTGCTCGGGCCAAAAGGATCGAGCCTTGCCAACCTCGATGCGCAGAGCTGGCGCTGGCTGTTCTCGGTCGAGCCGGTACCCCCATTTCCGCTGTACGTTCTTGTCGGTGGCGGCACTGCGGTGCTGGTCATCTGCGGCTCAATCTGGCTCGGCGACCATCTACCGGCCAAGGCGGCCGAGCCGCTCGTTTCGACCGGGCAGCTTGCGCTGACAATTTACCTGGTTCATGTTCTGGTCGGGATGGTGCTGCTAGACGCGTTCGGCCGCCTCGATAACCAGACACTTACCTGGGCGGTGTCTACCAGCATGGCCTTCTGCGCGGCGGCAATTCTGTTCTCTTGGGCTTGGCGACGACGTTTCGAGCGAGGGCCACTCGAGGCGGTGATGCGGCGCGTAGCGGGTTAAGCGGCGCGAGGATCGAACGCCGGCTGACGAAACAAGTCAGGCGTTAACCAGAACTATGCCTGCGTACAGCAGAGCCAACGCAAATGCGGTGGTCCCGATCAGAGCTCCAGTGCGGCCGCCACCCTCTTGTGCGGAGTGGCGAAACTCGCTGGCGTGAAGCACCGCCGCGCCCAGAATGTAGATCGCATACACAAGCACGACGGCGCCTTCAGCCTTGATGCCCCAGCCCAACACCCAAGCACCAATACCAACAAGGCCGATGGCCAAGTTTGCTAGGCCGACTTCGATCTGGAAGTCGTTGCGGCGCTCGTAGTCCCAGCCCATTCGAGCTGCATCGCTGCGGTGGAAGATTGAGTGCCGAACGAATGACAAGATGCCCGAGGCGCCGACGGCGCCGGCCGAGGCCCATGCTGCTGCTGCTGCCTTGTCATCCTTGCCCAGATAGTTGAAAGCCATGAATAGGCCGAGACCACCAACCACATACGTGGCGGCCATCAGGCGACTGCTGATTACCGGTTGACTTAATCTGGCAGATGTCATAGGTCAATTCTACATGCATGCTTTCTGGAGTGGACCGTTATGGCAGTGATTGAGGCGCTGTTACGGTGCGTTGAACCTGCAGGTCTGAGTGACGGGAACAGTCTGAGCAGCAAGGGCAAAAACCGTCGGAGCGTCGCAGTCTTCATAGAACTCTGCATCGAGGATTGCAACAGTCAGTTGCCTTGCTGGCACAGCAATTACTAGCTTTCCAGCTGAGTTACTCCTGCCCACAGCAACGACCTGCCGAGAAGCGCTGACTTGCACATTGCGAGAGGCCGGGTTGGTTCTACAAAAGGGTTGGCCGGGCGGCGGGATGGTGCCTCCACAAATAGTCTGAAGTGTTGTGATTTCAAGTTGAGTGGCCGCCGGACCGGATGGTCCACTCGGCGCGGCGCAGGCCGCAGCGCCAACTGCCAGCAAGCTGATACATGGAATCGAAACCAGACGTATAAGGCGCATCCTCATGAGTCCCCCCGAACAAAGGCCGCCGAGCTTGTCTGAGCTTGCCCGGATACGGCCTACTAAGTGCTAGGAGGTTACTGCAAAGCCCCATTTTGTGATGAGATAACGCGCCTAGCGCCGCCTGGTGCCGCTTTGTTGTGGCCCACACTGCTGAGTTACTTGCGCTTATCTACTGCCTCAGTAATCAGCGGAAGCACAGCATCAGCTAATTTACCGCCGTCTTCATAACGTTTCTCGACGATCAGATAGCCGGCATATCCGCGCTTACGGTCAATCCACGGAACTGCTCCAAACGCTCCCGCATCCTCAACATAGGCCGGGTCATCACGGTCGATCCACCAGCCAAGTCCGTACCCCAACAACGCATTGGTATTCTTCGGGTCGCCTGTGGAACCGTTGTAGGCCGGACCGATTCGGTCGGTTTGCATCCGGTCGATTGCTCGGGCCGAAATCACTTGCTGTTGATTGCATCTACCACCGCGAAGTTGCATCAGGAGTAGCTGTGCATAGTCAGTAGGGCTGATGTATGCGCCACCCTCCATATTCGGATTTTCGCTCTTGTTCAGCGTTTTGGGGTCACCGTTGAATTGCGGTGGATACATGAATGGCCCTTCGGGGGCGACCATCTGAGTGAAGTGATTGTTGTAGCCGAGGGTGCTCAAACCGCAGGGCTTGGTGTAGGTCTCATCCACAAGTTGGGCCCAAGACTTGCCCGAAGCTGCCTCGGCCACTGCCCCCGCAACCTGCCATTGGGCACCCCCATATCTAAACTTGGTATCGGGCGGCACCACATAAGCGTCATCATTCGGGGTAGTAAAAATGGTGCGGGCACAGTCCTGCAGGGAGCCTTCCGCAATGTATTGACAGATATAAGGCACCGAAGCCGAACGGTCTTCTAGGCCCGGCAACCCTGAACTGTTCGACATCAACTGCGCCAAAGTAATTTCGGGGTGAGCGTTACCCCAGTCGACATAGTCAGCGATTGGTTTATCGATATCGAGGACGCCTTGGTCTTCAAGACGCATAACGACACCGGCAGTGAGCGATTTGCTCGCCGAGGCAATCAGGCTGACCCGGTCGGCCGTGATGTTGCCAGTGTAGTACTGGCCAATCACCCCATCTTTGCGATCCACCACAATCAGTCCAGCGCCGTCAAGGCCTTCAGATTTCACTAACTCATCAATCTTTGCGCTCACCTTGGTCAAGTCAAGCGGCGGTGTAGTAGCGGAATCAGAACTATCACTACTGCTGGAACTACTGCTGGAACTACTGCTGGAACTGCAACCAGAAGCAAGAACTGCCAGAGCTACACACAAGACAGCGATGTTGGGGCGCATCGGCATACATTACTTAGTCGCCGGCCGCTTTTCGGCCTCACCTGTCAACTATCAAATCTGCCCTAGCTAGCATCCGGATTAAACACTCAAAAGCACGGGGCCATTTCCCTCTGGGGTTGGATCGGCTTACCCAACAAGCGAGCCTGTTCTGGCACAGACCCCGGTGCGGTTGCCTCTCTTGGGTCGGATCAGCCGGAGCTGTTCACTGCGGCTCGGCGGTTAACTGCCCGGCAACCTGATCGGCAATCAATGGGTCTCTGAGCCCGGACCAAGATGCAGGGCTACCTATGTGCATTCCAGAATGGGCCAGTTCTTTTGCTTGGGCGATAACGGACGTTATCGCCCAGCTCTATCCAGTGAGCTGCGCATCTTTGCCAGTCCCTCTCGGCGGCGTGCGTATCGCCTAACCGCGTAGCCCGCGCTGCTGTTCGCCCCGCGTGGACTGCCTCTTTCCAGCTGTCAAGACTCCCGGTGTGGCGAGTTGGAATCTGCGCAGTGAAAAGGATTTTAACCTTAATATCAGTTTCAGTCAGCCCTAGAGGAAGTATTACCTCGGCAGAATCAAGTAGGCCCTCAAGACGAAAAGGAGCCATCGCTAGAAGCACCAAGCCATCGCGTCGAAGCACGCGAACCCACCGCTCCTTGTCATTTCGTGTGGTTCTTACCGTCAGACTTGATGGATACGACCAGACAAGTTCAAGAAAGTCTTCTAGCGGTTTTTGAGTCGGCCTGTTCTCGCCGGGTTGGGTGCTGTTCAATCCGTCCTCGCATGGGGTCTGCATGTGCCCATCTGTCGGGCTAAGTCGAAGAGTCAGGCTATCGAGGACCTGTTCTTGACCGTAACCACCGAGCTGTTCGGAACTGCTACGCGACAGCTCTGCTAACGCTGAATCTGCATCAGGGCTAAAGCTCGCCACCCGGGCACACTCCATACTCAAGTAGCTCAGAATGCGTGTATTTAAGGGCTCAAGATCAATGGCATCTACGGTTGCTGCCAGCTGTTGAATTCGGTGAATATACCGCTGCGTTAAGGGAAGGAATAACTGCCGAACCGAGCTTTTGGGAATCTCAGAAAGTAGCTTGAATCCGGCCGCAATCTGCGCCACGGGATGCAGCGAAGAGTCATCTGATAGGTCTGAAAGCAGGACTAGCCGTCCGGCCTGAGTCTGCAAATCGTTAGGCCTACTGACTGACTCAGAAAACGGCTCCTGGTCTGGATCTTCAAATCTGGCGGGGCGGCCCAGCTCGCTAGAAAGCTCACCGGGCGCGGCTGCCTCTTCGGCCAAAGCCTTGGCGGCATCAGCCCCAAACGCTGCCTTGCTCTAACTGCAGAGTTAATACTCCAGCCGGGCTGCCTGCTCGACCGCACCGAGTATTTGGGCCACATTATTTGACCGGCTAGCCACAATGCCGGCCAACATCTGGCCTGATTAGGCTTGGCGCCTGCTTTTGGTGAGGGTGTGTGGCTCGGTGTGGCATCTGGATCCATGAGCATGGTGAGATAGCTGAGTGCCCCGAAGTGACCCAGGGCTTTGCAATGGATGCCTGCTCGATCAGGACTCGAAGCTCATCGCCTTGCTTTGCTGCTGCTGTTGCCGCGCTCCGCAGTGAGTCCTGCAAAACAATCAGCTCAAGGTCAGGGTCATCAGCGCCTAGGGCCTCCTCAAGCCCGTCGAGTGGTTGATCTCGGTGACCACTATTCAGTTTATTAATTTTGTTTTTTAGGACTGTCGTGGCGTAAGCAGCTGCAGAATCCAGAACTAAGGGCGCTGCCGCCTGCATCCGCTTCCAGACAGCGAATTGCGCCTCAGCAATCAGGTCAGCCTCGCTGATGTAACGGCTCATTCCTTGCCGATGAAGCAGCCGACGGGCTTGTGCTGTTGCTTCTGAGGAACCCCGCCAGTCGATCACTGCTTCGCCTGAATTCTTGTTTAGCTCCTCTTCTCCCATTCACGAATTAGGCCAGCGGGGTGTGACAGTGAGTGCTTGAAGCCACAGAACGTGGCAGGTTGTTGCTGTGCAGAACGATTCAGCCGAGGTACTTGCCGAACGCCTATTGAGGGTGATTGATGAAGGTAAACGAATTGCCACATACAAGCTGGCCCTCTTAATCGCGTTGATCGACTGCTGCGCTGCTGGCGCCGACAGCAACGGTCGGGCCCCATCGCAATTGCACACTCGAGATATTGCACGGCAAGTCCTAAAGCTGTACTTGCCTCAGGCTCGGCTGTATTTGGGTACCACACAAGACCCCTTACAGCTTCGCCAGATCAGCCAGAACAACTCGGTGGCGCTGAGCGCTGTCCTTAAGTTGCATTTGCTCGCTGAGTCCAAAGGGTTGAGATCGGTGACGGTAATTGCGGCTCGCCTGCCAACTGAGTACGAGCAATGTCTTGACGTTATTGAGCAAGCGTTTGCCAGATACCCGATCCGGCTACTACAAACCGTAGGTAAAGAGAACCGACCCTTCTTATACGACTTTGATTGGACTGAATCAGTCAGCCTGAAAGCACTGCATTCACCAGGTGGGGGAGTGATGCAATTCAAGTCGGGGGCGGCCGATCACCTGTTGCGCCTTGCCCCGCTGCTACGTCCGTTGATTGAACTGCATTGGACTAAAATGGTGGCCCGGCTCAACCAGATTGCTACCGAAGATCAACGCCTTCACGATCACCTGTTTGGAGCCGAGCGAACAGCGTTCCCCAAAGAACTGCGCGCTGGGTTAATGGATTTGCAGCAGGGAAGTTGTTTTTATTGCAACAGCCGCCTCGGGGCGAGTACCCAAGTCGACCACTTTGTGCCTTGGTCGCGCTGGCCAAATAACGCGATGGAAAATCTAGTGCTGGCCGACAGTTGCAACTCGCATAAGAGTGACTATCTGCCAGCTATGAAACATGTAGATAACTGGTCGCAGAGATTTGTTCACCGCAGCGTTGACCTGGCGCAGCTAGCAGCTGATTCAAACTGGGAGAGCAGCCCGACACGATCTCTGTCGTTAGCAAGAACCTGTTATGCGCATCTGCCCAATGGCACCCCCTTGTGGCTCCTAGCCCGGGATTTTGTTGACGATGACCCGGCTCTCATCACTCAGGCATTACATCAGGTCGCACTGCCAACGGGGCCAGGCGGGCAGTAGCGCCGGCAGCCCCCACCCCTCCCCTCACCCCCCTCCCCTCAGCCTTTGGCGCCGGTTTTCGACGGAAAGCGTCGCTTTCCGGCGCCAAAGATTGCTGGGGCGGGCTGCTGGGGGCTTGTCTGTGGGGAACCCGGCCTGAATAATCGGGTTGAGTGCAGCTAGCGAGTGAGTCATCCTGGTAACAGGGAGATGCCATGACTGAGTTACCGCCGGGTCTGTACGACCGACTGATTGATGGATTATTAGCCGACAGTCTGGGTGAGCTCAATGCTGGCCTAGCTGGACGTCTTCATTCCACGATTGTGCAGGTCGACCCAGCAGAACTCCCCGACCGTGTCGGCGAACTCATCGGAGGTTGGGCCCAAGAAGTTCTTGCATCACTAAAAGATGAGCATCGGGCAGAGACTGCTGTCTTACTTTCACGGGCCGTCCTAGCAGCTGTGCAAGCTATGACCGACCTGTCGGGTGACAAAAAATCGCAACCCGTGGCGCTTGATACTCGGCGAGGTATTAGCGAACCTATTCATCGGCTGATAGCGGTTGAGCATCTTGATCCGACTAATAAGCCGATCCTGATTGAGCAGCCAATTACGCCGCTCAGGGATACCGTCCTGATGACCAACTCGCGTGACCAGCCAACAGTTGGTCGCGAGATCAAGGCTGAAATCGATTCTGCCGAACGCATCGATTTGGTTCTGGCGTTTATTCGCTGGACGGGGATTCGCGATCTGCTGCCTGCGCTGCGTCGCCATGTTCAATCTGGCCGCGTACTTCGAGTCATCACCACTACCTACACCGGTAGCACTGAACAGCGCGCCTTAGAAGCGTTGGTCGAGATTGGCGCCGAGGTGAAGGTGTCCTATGACACCAACACCACACGACTTCACGCAAAAGCATGGATGTTTCATCGGCCAACTGGCTTTTCGACTGTGTATATCGGTTCGTCAAACCTGACTTTTTCGGCTCAGGTGACTGGTTTGGAATGGAACGTACGGGCCTCGCAACGGCTCAATCCAGACTTGATTTCGGCTTTCGATAGAACCTTTGCTACCTACTGGGCTGACCCACACTTTGAGGAGTTCGACTCCGAGCAATTTGCTCGTGCAACCTCAGTGGCTACAGCAACTAATGATGTACTCACACCGTTCAATATTGAGCCCTACCCCTTTCAGCGACAGATTCTAGAAAGCCTGCAAGTCGAGCGGCTAAAAGGTCACCCTCATAACTTGGTAGTGGCCGCAACGGGTACTGGAAAGACCATAATTTCGGCGTTGGATTACCGGTATCTTCGCAGCAAACTCGGAAGATCACGGTTGCTCTTCGTGGCCCATCGATCAGAGATCTTGGAGCAGAGTCAAAACACGTTTCGTCATGTTCTACGGGATGGTTCCTTTGGCGAACTTTGGGTAGGCCAGCACCGACCCACCCGATGGGAACATGTATTTGCCTCGATCCAGTCGCTTCGAAACAGCGACTACGAAAACCTTGATCCCACCCAGTTCGACGTTGTGGTGGTTGACGAGTTTCACCATTCCGCAGCCAAGAGTTACGCGGCGCTACTTGACCACTTGCGGCCACAGCATCTTTTAGGACTTACGGCAACTCCCGAGCGAACTGATGGGTTAGATGTGTTGCGGTGGTTCGATAATCGTGTTGCGGTTGAACTCAGGCTTTGGGATGCCCTCGAGCAAGGTCTTCTCTCACCGTTCCACTATTTTGGGATTCACGACAACACCGACCTCAGCAAGTTCAAGTGGGGTCGCGGTAGCGGGTACGACTCTGAGCAGCTCACCAATCTGTACACGACAGATGATTTGTGGGCCGCCAAGGTAATCACAGCGGTTCAAGAAACTGTTGGAAGTCCGCAGCAGATGCGGGCGCTGGCATTCTGCGTGAGCGTTCGCCACGCAGAGTTCATGGCGCAACACTTCAAGAAGGCTGGTCTGCAGGCCCAGGCTGTTTCTGCCGAGACACCGAAAGATGTTCGTAAGCAGGCACTGAAAGATCTGCAGCAAGGCAATCTGCAAGTGCTCTGCTCTGTGGATCTTTTTAATGAAGGTGTAGACATTCCGAACGTGGATGTTGTGCTGATGCTGCGGCCCACTGAAAGTGCAACGGTCTTTTTGCAGCAGCTCGGAAGAGGTCTGCGCCGAGCCCCCGGAAAAGATGTGCTCACGGTATTGGACTTCGTGGGTCAGCAGCGGAAGGAGTTTCGGTTTGATCTTCGCTACAGCCGAATGCTCGGCCGAACGCGACGTGAACTACAGACCGATATAGCTCAGGATTTTCCGTACCTGCCCGCCGGATGCAGTGTGCAACTTGATCCCATTGCCAGCAAAATTGTGTTGGAGAACATTAAGAACGCACTACCGACTACCTGGCCCCGCCGAATTAGTGAGCTGAAAGAACTCGGTGACGTTCCACTTGCAGAGTACCTGTCAGAGACGGGCCTTGAGCTAGAGGATATTTATCGGAACGGCCACACTTGGAGTGAGCTACGACGAGAGGCCGGGCTGAGTAAAAAGTTACCGGCCAATGGTGAGAGAGAGGTAGGCCGGGGGCTGGGCAGGCTGCTTCACATTGATGACCAAGACCGAATTGACTCATACCGCAGGCTGCTCGACAGCAAGGTTCCACCGTTCGCAGCCAACCTAGATGAACGAACCCGCCGGCAATTCGAGGCCCTACTGCTCACGGTTCTGAAGCCGAAAAAGGGAACCTACGCAGGAACGGACGAAGCAGCAGTGGAGTTCTGGAAACACAAAGAGTTGCGAAAGGAACTCTTGCAGGTCCTTGAGATTGAAGAGAAGAACATTGCGCATCTTCACGGCCCGCTACGCATCCCGCAACCCGTTCCGTTGCAGGTTCATGCCTCGTATTCTCTGGCCGAGATCTTGACAGGCTTTAACGCCCGTGGGGTGAACACGCCAGACCTGCCTCGCGAAGGGGTGTATTTCGATTCAGCGACAGCTACGGATTTGTTATTCATTACACTGCAGAAATCTGAGAAGGACTACTCACCCACTACTCGCTATTTGGATTACGCGATCAGTGATCGACTCTTTCACTGGGAGTCGCAGGCCGCTACCTCAGCATTGAGCCAACGGGGGCAAAATTACATCAAGCACCAAGCGCGAGGACGCAAGATTCTTCTGTTTATTCGCTTGAAAAAGCGTGATGAGAACGGCCGTACGTCACCGTATTTTTGTGCAGGAACAGCTAGGTATGTCTCGCATGAGTCTGAGCGACCACTTCAAATCACTTGGTGCCTTGAACAACCACTTCCGGGGGAAATTTTTGCCGAGTTCCGAGCGGCTGTGGCCTAACTAGAACTTGTCGAAATTCACCCCCTCTCTTCATCTCGGGTTGGGCCAAGATAGGTTGCGCGAAGATTGCTAGTGCCACACAGACATCCACAGTGACACAGCCACACAGCCACACAGCCAC
>Ga0209284_10002361_pt1 | contig 25985 bp, 14 predicted proteins | sample FRY03_FD_187211 | JGI IMG/M metagenome (GOLD analysis project Ga0209284, IMG submission 187211) | Freshwater microbial communities from Lake Fryxell liftoff mats and glacier meltwater in Antarctica - FRY-03 (SPAdes) (version 2) | ecosystem: Environmental > Aquatic > Freshwater > Ice > Glacier...
TCAGCCGCCTGAATCCACAGTTGCAGCGGCATCGCGTATCCATTGTCGGTGATATCGAGCTTCGCGAGTGACGAAACGCGATACGCCTTAAAGCCGCAGAAAGCGTCCGTAATTGAAAGACCAAGCTGCTCATTCAGGCAATCGGTGATGCGTTTATTGATCGCGCGTCGGTCGGCCGGGGCCGCATTGTCGCCTTCAAAATGTTTCAGATACCTTGAACCCGAAATCATGTCGATCGGAGAGTCACTGGATTCATCAATCATGCTGGCAATTTCGCGAACAAATTTTGGTTGATGCTGTCCGTCGCAGTCCATCGTCACCAGTACATCAAAACCATGTTCCAGAGCATACTGAAATGCCGTATTCAGCGCGGCCCCGTAGCCGAGATTTCCAGAATGATGTTCGACACAGATATTCGATATCTGTTTCAGCAAATCGCCGGTACCGTCGGTTGACCCATCATCGACAACCAGAATGTCGTCAACGTGCTGTTTCAGTTCGTTCAGGACGTCCGTGACGTGTGAAACTTCATTATAGACCGGCAATGCCGTAAGGATGCGTGTTTTCATAATGGACATGGTAGACGTGCAATTCATGAAGTCAATCATTCGGCTTCAAGTGGTCTGTTATCATTTTGAGGGGTTCCCGGCGTGGAACGTCGATTGTCCCTTCTCCCCTCGAGATCGGGGGCAGAATGTGGCCGACAGGCCGGATGAGGGGGGCTGACTACGAATCGCAGGATTAAACAGGAGGGCGCGGAGGGAGCAGAGAATCGCAGCTTTGCTTTGTGACTTCCTCTGAGTGCTACAGTTTTTTACAACCCGATTGGGGGTGTACGTTGTGAGCCTTCAACGCAAAGGCGCTAAGGCGCAAAGAATAGTTTTGCGCTCTTATGCTTCGGTGAGCGGGGCGGCGTAAGCCCCCCGGTACGAGGCTTGCTGGTCATTCTCATCTTTGCGCCTCTGCGCCCTTGCGCCCTTGCGTTATGAAAAATGTGATTGCGTAATAAAAAACCACTTGGTTTCAGGCCAAAACCAGGCGGCGAAGTCAGCTCATACGAGCAACCTGATTCGGGTGTTCCTTGCGTGTCTTCAACGCAAAGGCGCTAAGGCGCAAAGAATAGTTGCCGACATGCCACACCTCGCGAGCGACTTGCTGGTCACTTGCATCTTTGCGCTCTTGTGCTTCGGTGAGCGGGGCGGCGTAAGCCCCCCGGTACGAGGCTTGCTGGTCATTCGCGTCTTTGCGCCCTTGCGCCTTTGCGCCTTTGCGTTATGAAAAATGTGACAGCGCAATAAAAAACCGCCTGGTTTCAGGCCAAAACCAGGCGGCGAAGTCAGCTCATACGAGCAATCTGATTTTGATTCAGATTAGAAAGCGTTGTCGCTCAGTGGGGGCTGCCCGAACGTAAGCGATTTGCTTCCGGCAGGTGAGATCAGCCTAGCATACACACCGCTGTCGATGTCCTGACTGATAAACCCTACAGACCCTTCAACCCACGCGACATTGACGCCGCCAGTATGGCCACCGTTTGGCGATGTAGGACCGCCCTGATTGATCAGCGTTTTTGGAGCGGACTTGCCTGGAGACGTCGTCTGGCTCCACTGTGGATTGGCATAGGACTGTCCAGTCGCAGTCGACAACGACAACACGAAACCGACATTCGTCCAAACAGGCGATGCCCAACTGCCTTCGCCACCAGCCCATGTGTTTTCGGTGAACATAATCGTCTGCCCGCCACCATCATAGGCACCTTCGATACTGATCGAGTTCTTCTGTTCAGCTCGTGCTCGCGTGTTGCCAGGTGCGTTTGTGTAACCCGCTTTAGAAATATCCATCCAGAATACGCCGGCGTTGCGATGAAGATCGGAATCGGTAAGATCTAGGTCCGCCGCCCCGGCCGCACTTATATTCGAATTGCCATTCCAGTCCACACCGGGTTCCACCCAAATGTTGGTAGTCAATGTTTCCAGAAGATACCCGTGGTTAGCGACGTAGCTCAGTCCGCCAGGCACACTCATCGCAGTTTCGTCCTCCGGACACGCCAGAACTTTCAGATACTTCCTGTTGAGTGGATCAACCCCTCCTCCATTTGCGGGGCTGTTCCAACCTTGATCCAACTGCCAGCGGTCATAGACTGCTCGTGAATCCATGAATGGCAGAAGTTTCACGACCCAACTGTGCAGCGGATTGATGGCACCACCTGCGGCACTGTCTGGTCCATAAACGCCCAGCGGTGGCAATGCGCCCATCTTGGCGGATGCAAAATTGTGAACTGCCAGTGCAATGTTCTTTAGGTTGTTCTTGCACTCCGTGCGGCGAGCGGCCGCACGAGCCTGCTGAATGGCGGGCAGGATCAGTGCCATGAGCGTCGCGATGATGGAGATCACCACGAGCAGTTCGATAAGGGTAAAACCGCGACGAACGGGTTTCTGGGTAAGTTGTATACGACGGATTTGCATGAGCATGACTCCTTAGAGAGCAGGACGTTTGAAAACCGAGAAAGGCCTGAAAACACTTTTTGATTCAATTTTGAGCGTGGCGAATGATCGCCTATTTGATTAACGCAATTTTCGGGGCGAATCCGTCGTATTCTGGGAAGAAATGACAACTTTTAGAGGATTCGCGTTAAATGGCTATTTTCCTGACGTTGAACAATACACCCCACAACAACTTCTCGCAACCACAGACTGTATAACCTGTTGCACCCTGCAACATCCCGTGCCGTATTGTGCAACAGGGTGAATAATTGCCACAACCTGCCTATTCAATTGTCGCCCGAGCTTTGATAAGTCGATTCCAATCAAAATCACCTGTTCCGGGGTTAAACGCTTCGAACGCTTCCGTTCGGTCGATCACGAAGATGGCTCGTTGCTGGTCATTGTTGGGGTTGGAATCCTCGTTGAGGTCAAATCGGCCGCCAACTTGAAACAACCCTGTTGCCACGTCTTCGTGTACTTCAAAATAAGCAGCCGTGCCGTAAACGATGAACGTGTTGCTGACGGTGGTGACGTTATTCATAATCTTGGACAGCACCTGATGACGCTGAGAAGCAGTATTGCTTCGAACGTCTTCCGTCCCATCGGAATCCAAGTCACCTGGTCTTTTGTGGAAGCCACGGGTCGCCAATTCCAGCCAATGGCGGTTACCACCAAGATCATCGCCCGCTCCATCGGAAATTCCGTCGTCGTTTTCATCGCGATCAACAGCAAGACGCCGCAGAATGGTGTTATCAAACTGGTTTTCGAATCCAAACGAACTTCCCATTGCTCCAAAACCACGGAATGGATGTGATCCGGGGGTGCCGGGGATGGAAAAGAATCGCGATGCACCGGCAACAGGGTCGTAACTTCTAACAGGACGACCATCGCGTTCACTCATAAAGTCGTGATAAAGATCACGTCCACCAATTGCTGGAGCACTTGTCATGAACGGACCGTCTTCATTGGTGTTTATATTTGAATCCATCAGTGGCGGAACATCGGCCAGATACGGATTATCAATCAACCCAGCAAGCACTTCGCGATGTCGGATCATGTTGATGTTGAGTTTGCCGGGTATCTTGTTTTGTGCAAGATAGTTTCCGAGCATCTTATGAACACGAGACGGCACTTCTACAAACTGCAAAAGCCGATACCATCGATTGTCCCGTGCCGCATCGATCGTGTTTGTTCCTGTATCGGTGTAATTTGGCCATAGGACCATGGCTTCAGCGGTTGATAGTAATGCGTAAGATTGAGTTCCCCCCAAATTGAATGCATCAGGAAACGACTGCTGATAACCAGGGTAACGCATACGGTTTAACCGTTGTGTTAACAGATTTGGTCCTACAAGCGGCAGTGACAACAATTCGCCCGTCGATGCGTACTCGCGGTCAAAGTGTGGCTGCCAGATTTCGAATGGCAACGCCAAGTTAGTCCCAGACGCTGGAAGTAGCGGGTCCGTCAGGCTCCTGGAATTGATACCCAACGCATCACTAATCGAACCACCAGTATCACCTTTGATCGTATTTGCACGGTAGCCGGTTGCAGTTTTTGGGATACTAAACGCCTGTCGGGTATCATCTAGCGGTTCGTATCGTTCGGTACTTCTCACGGCGACAAGTCTACCGGTTGGTGGCATTGCTGTGCCGTCATATATCATCGGAGCCGTGTCGCCGTCCTGAACATCGAACGTCTCAAATATGACTCGAGTTCGATCCACATCAATCCATGGATTGTCGCCGATGCTCAATTCAGGCATGGCTGGATTTGCACGGCGTTGAAGAACTAAATCAAAGCCCACATTGCTGGATGTTGTAAACGTCCCTTTATCTCCGGTCAGCGTTTCGAAGTGTTGATTTCCGGCATAGGTCACCAAAGTTGCTGGTGCCACGGTTGGCGGCGCATCAGTCAGAAAATTTCCTGATGGAGCGGCAAAACGTGCAGGACCAACGGTCCCGTTATGGTTCTGATGATTGACATCCAGGTCAACCAATGGGTTCGTGTAAGCCGGGTCTGCTGAACCCGTCTGATTCACACCGGTCGGCAGAGTTGGTGAAGCCACATCGGGCGCGATCAATTCGTACGTTCCATCAAATGCCCCACTTGCACCGATATCAACAAAAAAGGCACTTGTCGCAAGTCCTGTGTCGTTACTGACGCCGATAGAAAAACGCCCGCCACCATCAATGACGTTGTTTGCGTGCTGAAGAATCGCCAGCACTTTATCTGGTGCGGCCATTGGCTTGATCGCATCTGCATTCACGTTTCGATCGTAACGAGCCAAACGCCAGACTGCCTTTGCAGCCGTGTTACTTACCGTTTCGCCCAAGGTGACCGTCGTAGGTCGCACGTTCTGCAATTCAACGAATAGGAAGTCACGAATCTGTGTCATGTCATCATATGGCGTTGAAGCATTATTTGTCGTTGTTGTGTTGCTGGACCGAATTCCCTGCGTTTCACTGATCGCTAACTCTTGAGCTTCAACTCCGTAAACAACGCCTCGATCTGGAACCGTCGCTCCATTGCCCGTTTGATCTTCACGGTAAATCCCGTTACTTGTGACCGTTGTGAAATCGGAATCAGTGGTTACAGCAACAGCAAAGTCAGCAGTAACTGCGTCGTCGTCCAAGTTCCAGCCGTTCCCCAGATTCTTGTCGTATTCGAACTTCGTGATGACGTCATCTGAATCCATTGAGTCAACAAGATTCACGGCAAATTGAGCCATTCGACGAAGTTGGTCATGCGTGTAAAGGGCCGTCCCTTCCGCTAGGCTCGGATCATTTTGCAGAGTGTAGTCCAGCGTATTGTTCGTCGCGGTGTTCAACCCGGCTCCGCCCGTTGTGTAAAGCAAGACGTAGATATCGCGAGCAAGCTTCTGTCGATCACGTCGAGCCCAGAACTCACGCTGTTCAACTGTTGATGGCGGAAATGCCACGGGAGTTGCGACGTTGTATGCTGGAATCGTGGTCACGCCAACAGCTTCTGCCGCAAGTGGATGGTCAGTTAATGGCCGGAATCGCAAACCGGCGCGTTGCATGTAGTATAGAAATTCCGTTGTGCCTTCAGCCGGTGTCTGTGCATTTCGTTCCACATCCAGAATATGGTTTGGACTCAATGGCATCTGGCCAAATAGACCTCGACCTTCGCCAGATTCCATTGAAATCAAGCGGCGAACCTGTGGCCGAAACGGATCTGCTGCTGAATAAGGACGACTAGCTGGAGTTGTACCAAAGGCTGGCGGGAACTCATACAACCCGTCCCCGTCAGGGAATCCGTCGCCGTCTCTGTCGGCCCCGTCTGAGTCGGCGTTGAATTCCCAGGCGCGATTGATGGAATCTGTGTCACTTTGACCATTCGCATTTGGTACTCCCGAGACGAAGCTTGTAGCTGGATCTGTTAAATCCGCCGCGTTATCGATAATCCCATCGGCGTTGTCATCGACTCCTGCGATGCCTGGGCGTCCATCAGCCCCGAACGGACTTCGCATCAGGAAACGATGCAGAGAATTGCTGATGGTGGTGAAGCGTGAACGTACACTCGGTGTGACTTGTTCATTGGCTGAGAAAGGAGCATTTGCAAAATCAAGAGCATAAGGTGAAAGCTGTTTGAGTCGTGTACTAAAGTTAGCCGAAATATCAGTGGCCTTTAGATGCAACGCGAACACATCCTGTGGTCCAAAGATCGCATCAAACTTACGGTCAGCCAAATCCGGATCAAAGATTGACTCCAATGGATCTTCGAACAAAGCGTCAAACGCAATATTGTCAATTAAGTCATCGCCGGTTCCGCCATCGAACACCCCATTCTGGCCGAAAACATATCGCGGAACCGAGGTGTCAACATCACGCTTCAGAGTATAGCCATTCAGGCCAAGGAATCGCTCCGGACCAAACGAAGTAGCATCGTGGTGTACCAATGGTCGGCGGACGTCACCAGTCAGTGGAAATGTTGCCCCGTTGTAAATCCCCGTAGTTCCCTGAGTCGTCCGGCCAGTGCCTGCATAGTCCATTGGTGTTCCGAATGCTCGAACGCGGCCCAAGGACGGATTCAGTTCTCCATCATATCTGTCCTGATTGTCATCGAAGCCATTTCGCCCCACGCCTATTAAGGTGCCGCCGTAGCGGATGCCGCTGCTGCTCGTTTGATAGGCATCACCCGAGACTCCCGGTCGAGGCAGATCTGCAACGTTGAATGAACCACCCAATTTGTAAGCGTTATACAGTCTGTCGTTTTCACCCCAGCGTCCCGGTAAAAGATCTTCGAGCTTGGTGGCGGCAGCATCGACCTTTGCGCGACCGGCAGTTACCCACAGCCACTCCATATTCGCTTGTTCAAGATTGTTAGTTGGTAGTCGTCCGTAGTGATGTTGAAACTGTGCCGCAGTGACTGCCGTGATCGGTGCGACAAGATTCGTTCGCAGAGCCCAAAGCGGGTTGATTTCGTTTGGTCCCAAGCCAAGACCTGATGTCGATGTCATCGACCGCTGAAGTTGATTCGACGCGGCGATCGTCTTGGTAGTTCCATCACGTCCAAGACCACTCATATTTCCATGAACTGTCAGATTGATCAGCCCGTCAAGATCATAGATCGTGAATGAATGCAGGACTGTGTAGAGTCGTGTAGTGCCAGAAGTATCAACATACTCCTGGACCGGAAAGTTGGTGTCCAACCAAATGCCTTCGCGAATCCCGTCGCCGTCGTTATCAGCATCAAGCTCATACGCATCAGGGTCTGAGCCTGTCCAGACACCCAATTCTCCCAATATACCGTTTGCTCCCCCTGGCTGCCCAACAAGATTGTCATCGGGTACAAACGGGAATCCACCGCTTGTCATACTGAACCCGGCAGCTTCGGTCGCAGTCAAAAATCGGAAGACGGATGTTCCATCAGGTCGCAATCCGGCTATGTGCTGCGGACTTGGTCGGAAGGAACGCGAAGCAAATTTTGCCGTTGGGCGGTTGATCAGGTCAAACGAAGAAGCCCAGTCAAAGTCGGTCGGAACGTCGCTGCCAGTAGCACTATTGGTACCATTGGACTTCATGTATTGAGGTCGGAAGAACGAAGGAATGATGACAAGCACACGTTCAAATCGTGGAGTTGCACCAACGCCGTTATCACGGATGGCCCAACCTTTGTAGGCTAGAAACAGGTTGTTGATGTCGGGGTACGTGTAATCAACGTCAGGTGCTGGAGGGATAATGTTTCTGACCTCGTTACCACCACGAGCCGCAGGCGAATCCACGAAATTCATCCAGTCATTTCCAAGCGGGCCATTCACAACTGGCAATCCCCCTGCGTAGCCAACAGAAACGCCTTCTCCGGAATGCGGCGACAAGTCGCTGCCCACGAGATTTCGTGCGATACTGGGTCGTGAGGTGGGACTTCGCAGAATAGACGCACGATCAGAAGGTCGATTGCTCGGCCCGGAAATAATGTGACTTAAAGGATGATCCCAGACATTGTCTGGTTCATCAATCTCGCCCTTGGCCGCTTCGCTGAAATACTCAGCGGACGACCTTTCAGACGAAGCAAAACTGAAGAAGACCATGCCTACAAAGGCAAGCAAACCGAGGAGTGCAATAACAATAACGAGTGTTGAGCCTCGTCGTTGATTGTTGTTTGAAGTGGTTGTAGTCTTCATGGGTAGAGCTCCCGATCGCTGGACTATGCCAGCCGAACATGATCTCAGAAAGGATTCACGAATCCACTATTGGATTTCGATTGAACAGAGACCATTGGAAATGGTGGCATTTTCGATGCCAAATTGTAAATGCTATTTTGTCAACGGAATGACTAACGACAACTGTCTCATATTGTCTGACTTTTTGTCCTGAAACCGGAACGTCAATCGAATCGCTTCCAGTGGTCTGCGATTGTCGAAAGATTCCCAAGTGACTTCGTTGTCTGTGAACCGTCGTCCCGGTGCTGTGGGAAAAATTGGCTGCAACGCGCCCGTTTCAATTCCATTCATTCCATTGATATCGTTCACAGCGACGCATCGGTACGCGATCTGAAATGCTTGTGATGGCACAGCATCACGAGTTAGTCCTACGATTGCCGGTTGCCCGTCCCCGTCCCATTCGAAAACTTCTACCGCTCCATCACCATCAAAAGTCACAGGGGCAAAAATTACAGTTTGCCCGGGCGTAAAAGTACCTGCCCCAGATGTCCAATAAGAGACCGGGAAAGGTGGCGGTGGCATTGTTGTTGCCGATGGGCCCGGTGGTATATCGTTCTGTCGGGGCGGATAGAAGACATATGGAATATACGGAGCAACTCGATCTTCGACGTCACTACTGCCGTTTCCGTTGTAGTCGGCCGCCGCATTCTTAAAATGCCACGTGTCAAACACCGCGCCAGAATTGCTTCCGAAGTCAGGACCTGAATTCGGGTTTAAACAGCGAGCCCGTGCGTAATCTCCTAACTCACCCGTTGAACCATTGCTTGCAAAGTGTCCGGGTACCGCGAATCGTTGAAGCCGCGCATCCCACAGTTCTATTTTCATTTCGTGAACGTTGGACAGCAACAAATCTTCGACGCGACGTGGACCACCACGACCTTGAACTGGCCGGGTTGTGATCGGGTCCATGACCGACGGCGCGTAGGTGTCGAACGAAGAAACAACGCCTGTTGCGGGATTCAACGTGAGTGGTGTTGCTACGAGATCAAGCGGATTTCCATTGGTTGATGTAAAATCAACAGTGCCATCGAAATCAAAATCGACACCAACGAAGTTTGCGCTATCTGGATCAGAGTAAAGCTGGCCAACAAGTTCTTCTCGTGACGTATTCTGTGGCCAGTTGAAATTCAAGCTGGAAGTTTCAGCCCTGGTAAAACGGCCAAAGAATATGGCGGGGCCAATTCCTGCTGAATTTGATACAGTGTGTTCACGTGATCGACTTGTCTGAGGGTTGAAGCCCATGCGTCGTCCCGGATTACCAAAAACTTCAGATGCCGCCCCAGCGGTTTCGTTACTTAGAGAATCCGAACCTAAAAAAGCCGCCGATTGATTTCCTGGAAAATTCACAGCATACGCCGAGTGATCGAATAGCAGTCCAAAATCATTTGTAAGCGTTCCGGCGGCCCCATCGGGCTGAAAGCTACTATCGACAACCTTAAACAGGCCGTCGTACGTAGCCGCATTCATAGAGTTCGGTTGTCCCGAAAAGTAATTGTAACCCGACGTTGCTGTCGGCTGAGCACCGAAGTTTTGACCAGCCACAGAGAGTGGTTCGCGAATCAACATGATGCTGCGGTACAGACTTCCGTTGCGAATAAAGTAACAAATCTCAGCATACGGAGAACTGGCGACGGAATTTGCTGCATACGACCCGTCGTCAGCTTCCGGCTGGTTCGGGCTAATCTGAAGTCCATTGAAAACGGCACCCGTTGACTTGCGATCTGACAACTCCGCCGCTCGGCCAAAGTACGGCGTTGAATCTGGATCTTCAGCGAGCACGTTCGCACTGACCGTCAGTTGGATCAGGTCATCCAGCCCGGTGTAAGGGTTATTGGTTGAAATATAAATATACCCAGAGCGATTAGAAAACGTGGTTGCAGAAATGGCCGAATCTTCGCCCGGATAAAATGGCAGCACATTCCGAAATGTGCGGTGCTGAAAGTCCTTGCGGACAACGGTCGAAAGCACACGTGCCTTTTGATCGAGTTCTGCGATCCCGCGTTGCTTGTTCATGCTGCCGGTCGCGATCTGAAAAATCGTCGCGAACATCGTCATCATTAACAAGACAAGCGAAACGGAGACAAGCATCTCAACCAATGTGAAACCAAGTCGCGGCGTCGGAGCCGATTTCGAGTTGATGTAATTAGCTTTCATCTTTTCTGCCTTCCCTATCACAGGTTGCCGGGAACCGCGACAGAACCCATCGGATAAACATCAACTACACCCGGCAGAAACATTGCCTTGCCAACTAAAGCACCTGATCCCACAGACGTTTCGAGGGCAATTACGTAACCATCGCCAGTGACAGGTCCGATGGTAATGCCCTTTACTTCAGTGTAGTTGGCGATTCGATACCATCGAGCGTTTGTCATGTCGAGCAAAAACCCCCCCTTGCGTAAGGCTGGCTCCGCAACTTCAAGACTTTCGGTCAGGCCACCATCCAGAATCACGCTGACACTAAAGCTTCCCGATACAAACGACGCCGAATAAAGGCGTTCATCATCTGCCGTAATGCCTTTGTTGTGAGTGATTACGACGTCAACACCACGAGCCTGACCGTCTCGCCCACGGCGAACCGTCAGGAGCCAGTTGTAGTCATGGGATCGAGATGTTTGCAGCAGCACACGGCCGATCTGAAATTGGCCTGTGATAGGGTTTACAAATTGCGGCGGCAATGTACGAATTTCATTTGTCAGATTCCGATTGATATCTTCGCCAGCGTCATAGGCACCGCCGGAGAAATCGATGTCTTCGGTCCACAATACGGCGTTTGACGTCGGATCCACGACGACGAGTGGCAATGCGACACTAAAGTTTCCGTCCTGTGAAAACACAACGGCCCGACAAACTTCGGGATCGGGTATGATTTGCGTTCCGGCGACACGAGGAACCAAGGTACTTGCTGACGGGACTGCTGACAGATCGACATCCACTGGAAATATCAACCCAACGATTGCCGCACCTGTGGCCGCAGTCGCGCCGGTCGATCCATCTGCAAATACAAACTGTTCAGGTACCCCATCGAATTGGGTATCCCATGCATCACCCAATTTCGACAATGTCGAACCAAGCGATCGCAGTGCTTGGGCCTCGGCTGGATCGCCGCCCAGTGGATTGAAACCGCCGGGATAACTACCGGACATTGTGCCGACTCGAATCCCGCCGTCATATCGCGGCATTACTGTGTACGGCTCAGGGATGCCATCAACGTTTGTATCTAGATTCCCAAACCAATCGGCACCACCTCGCAGCGTTGAGTCATTTGGCAACGCCGGATTGTTACCGGCGGACAAAGTGGCGAACGGGCAATAGGGTGTCGAAAACATGGTGTCCTGAGCAATCTCGAAATAGCCACTCGGGTCCACAATGTAATGCAATTCGTCCTGCCGACCGATGTGCTCTTGATAATTTCCGTCGCCATCGGGATCGAAGATCAATTCTTTCTTGGCATCGAGCAAAGCTTCAGCGTTTGATTTCAATATGGCCGCATTGGTGAGCTGAGTTGCTTGAACAGACCTGAGCACAGAAATCGGAAACAATACGGCGACTGACGAAATCCCAATCGACATGATCATCATTGACATCAGCACTTCGGTGAGAGTCACACCCGCTCGATTAGAGTCGGCCGCTTCGAATTGTGCGAGTTCAGATTGTGCAAATAGAGAGTTGCGTATCATTGCCCAGTCCTTCCGGTTTCCGCAAAGAGAAAGGGATCATTTTCAAATCCATCGTAGTCAGGCGACAGATCTGAAGCGACATTCACTGGATGCGTTGAGACCGCCCCAGTTTGAGTGAACAACGTAACAAGCCGCCGATCGCGTACTAGATATGGATCATCGTGAGTATGATCAGGCAGCCATGTCGCCACTGAAGTGCGAATGGCGTTCGTCGGTATGAAATGCCCTGACCTGACCAAATTGTTAAAACTCATCACCTTACCAACATTTAATGGAACTCCATTGGCAGTGAATTGCATTGTTGTTGCGGTGCCTACGACATCGGCAAGTGATTCGACGTATGGTTCTTTCAGATTGATTGAATCGATTTCATCGCAAACGTAAAAGTGAATCACTCCGGCAGCCGCAGCACCACCAATGACGTTGCCACGTGGTGAGAAAATGACATCCATAAACTGCGAATACTGTAGGTTGCCTGATCCGCCGCTGGCCAATGTTGTGCCCGGTCGCCAAGCAAGTGGCAACTTGGAACCATCCAAATCGATAATCGTGTTCGCCGCCAGCTTCACTGGATCCATCGGCAGCACCGTCGCTGGAAGTTCTAATCGGTAGTCCACCGGCCCAGCGGAATCGTAGGCTTGTGCGCGACTCACCTGCGTATCGCCTGGATCAGCATAAGCACTTTCCAAAATCAAAAACTGAACAGCGGTCTTGGCGATAGTCGCATCAATGAGCCGCGTGTTAATGGAATACCAGTGATTGCTGCCATTGGGGATCTCAATCCTGAGCCCATCAAGCAGAAAACCACGACGTTTCAACTCCCACCAACCCGGATCAGCGCCCGCAACGACTCGAACTTGTGTTGGGTCTTCGTCTGCAGTACCGTCTCCCAGAATATCAGCAGAGCCTGTATCCGTGTTGCCGTCACCATCTGAATCCCAGCGACGCAACTGAATGGTCCCATCACTCCAATAGTTGGCTGGGTCAATATAAACCATAGAAGTCACAGCGCGGTAATTATTGGTATCCAGAAAGAAACGAACGCCCCGAGGTTCTTGGCTATGGATTGCCCGGTCTCGAGCTCCCGATAGAAACGATTGAATCTGAAGAGCTGAGCCAACAACACGTTCCGAGTCCCGACTGAAATTGACTGCCGTTACGGTCATTGCCAAGAGGACCAACATGATCGACACAACAATCAATAGTTCGATCAAAGTAAAGCCGCGTCTATGGTGATTAAGAGTTATTGGTGTTTTGCAACGCATCAGCGACCTCCCGATTTCTTGTTGCGGCTGGTGATATTGTCTCGCAATTGGTCGATCGTCGAAGCAGACGGCGCGGGACTGAGTGTTGTTGTGCCTTCGAGTTGAGCTAAGTTTCCGAACTCATACACTCCAGGACTCGGCACATTAAAGTAATTGGGTTCAAACAAGCCTAGCCGACCGTCTGGGCCGGCGGACAAAATCAATGGAGCTTGAAACGTATCCGGAGTGTGATATTTCAATTCGTTGTATTCTGTGGACAGAATCCCTGTTCCATTTGAACCGTCAAATTTTTCAAGCTCAGCATAGAGCCGCCCAACAGGATCGTCAGGGTCGGTCAATAATGCGTCACGCGGTACCCCGCCATTTGGCAGTGCGAATGGTGCCGGTGGTAAACCTTTCATTACGATGTTTGCGATCGCTCGTTCGGCTGGCAGGATTGCACGAGTATCAGTTAGGTCAGTCAAATTGGCCAGATTTGGCTCAAATGGGTACGGAGCATCGAAATCGATCAATCGTGTTGGCCAGCGATAGAAGCGGAGTGGCTGCCCCCAAGCGTCTATAAATTCGGGGAGTCCATCACCGTCCTGATCAGCAACCTCTTGGTTCGTAAACAAATCAGAATCTACCGACGATGCTCCGTAGCTACCTGACTTGATCAGGGCAAAATAGAGCAACTCAGAACTCTCTGTCTCTTGTGACGACGCATGATTGGCGAACTTGATAACGGCCTGTGCTATGATTGCTGGGTCATTTAATGCGGTCGTATCCGGCAGCCCCATTTCTGCACGAACAGTCGGTGCGAGAACATTGAAATAAATGCTGTCCGTCAATCCCGGCATAACAGTCACACCGTCACCAAACGCGAGGAGGGTGCGATCCATAAATCGCTGCGGAAATTCAAAACGAAACAGAGCCTTCTTAGCCAAGATTTCGACAACCGGGTCGGATACTCCAAAGATCCCGTCACTTCGATCCCCATCACCATCAGGATCAGATAAATGATCTCGCATGAGCTGCATTGCTGCATCCTTTCGCGATCCTCGAAATGCCCTCTCAAAGGCTTCGACTCGCTGGTCCATCATTTTCTGAATCTTCTGAATTGTCGCAGAAGTTGCTTCGACGCGAGCCGTCTCAGCGAAGCCACTCATTACTACGATCGAAAATGACATTAGCAAGCCGATAATGGCAACCACCATCAAAAGCTCAAGCAGTGTGAATGCTCGCCGTGAGTTCAGTTGTCGTGTCAGATTTCGCATGATGAGCTACAGTGTAGAAGGTCCAGAATAGTTGATCCAATTCAGTGTTATTGCTGTAACACACCGCCAGAAAAATTGGTGATATTGTCGGCCTCTGCTTGCCGCCCGTTCGCGGCAGTCAATTCTGATCCATCTGTATAAATCCCACCAACGCCGTACAGGCCGTCTAGCCCAGGCGAGATAATCTGGTAGCTTTGATTCCGCAATGGTGTCTTATTGTCGTTGCCCATATAGCATGAAGCCATGTCTCTAACATCCTGCGATGCATCAAGGACGTTGTCGTATACGTCATAGTCATCAAATGCATTTGGGAGGTTCAATTTGCGATAACTCTTACCTTGGCTGCTTAGGAACAAGTATGGAGTGGTTTGATCAGGTAGCGAGTCCAAAAACTCTAGAGCGCCGTCACCATCGATATCGACTAGTCGTGCCGAAGCAAAGTTGTCGAAAAATGGAGCATCCCGATTCTCGCCTGCAGCAGACCATGGGGTTACGGGATTCTTCGAAAAACCGATCAACGAAGGTGCTGTTACAGTTCCTGAATTCAAACCACCTAAGAAAAACGTTAGGCATTCTGCTCCATTCAAATGGACCTCCGTGCCGGAATAACCAAGTCCGCCACACGACGAGAAATCAAATTGGTCCCAAATTCGAAGCACTTTCTGACGGTCAGTGGGCGTCCAACTGATCGCATTCACTGGTATTGTCAAACTGCTTGGCGGTTCGACGCCGAATCGCACCTTAAACGAAACAACTGCTTGATCAAGTTGAGTGATTTCTGTCGAAACAGCGGCCTGCTGCACACGCCGTCTTACTGCCCCAATCGCTGGCAGAATCAACGCCATCAGGATCCCAATGATCACAATCACAACCATCAACTCAATCAGCGTGAAGCCGAGGCGATGGGTGTTGTGAAGAGTTTTGCTGGCGGTTTTATGGTTGAGTTGCATGGGATGGACTCAGCAAGTTGACAGTGTTCAGTTGGCAGTGGATAGGAAACACAAGGGAGGTTAGGACAGGTTGAAAAGGAATCGCAGGTGTACCGGAGGGCTGACACCCTCCGCTCGCCGTGTGCCGGAGGGCTGACGCCCACTGGCATTGGCTTCCACATAGTAGACCTCACTCTCCGAGTGAGGCAGGACGCACAACGCGGCTCTTAGCATTCGTCACTCGGAGAGTGACGGCTACTTTAATCACAAAGTACCGGAGGGCTGACGCCCTCCGCTCGCCGCAGTTTGAAATCAGCAATCAGCAATCAAAAATCAGCAATTAACTACGACAGGTCGTTCAACAGTTTAATCAGCGGCATGAACAACGCAATAACAATGAAACCGACGATCAAACCCAACACAACGACCATGATTGGTTCCAGCAAACTCACAAGACTTTCAACTCGCACTTCGACCTCTTCATCATAAACGTCGGCTACCTTGTAGAGCATGTCATCCAAGGCTCCCGTTTCTTCTCCGACGTCTACCATGTTGACTACCATGTCGTCGACGATCTTTGATTCTCGCAATGGCACTGCGATGGTTTCCCCTTCGCGAATGGCCGTGTAAATATTGTCAAAGGCTCGCACGAACACACTGTTGCCTGCCGTGTCGCGTGAAATTAAAAGTCCTTCCAGAATCGGTACCCCGGACGCGATCAGTGTTCCCAAAGTTCGTGTAACTCGCGCGATAGTTCCGATATGTAAAATCTTGCCGATCAGCGGGATGCGTAACGAGAGCCAGTCGACCACGTACGCTCCCGTCTTATTCTTCTTCACGATCTTAATAAATATCACAAAGGCTATGGGCCCTATAAACAGCATGTACCAGTAGCTCATCATCCAGTCGGAACAGGCAATCAAGAGCATGGTCGGTGGAGGCAATTCGACTCCGAAACCAATGAAGATTTCTTTGAACTTCGGAATGATGAAAATCATGATGAATGACACGATTGTCACGGCCACGGTAATGACCGCTCCCGGATAAATCATGGCTCCCACGATCTTGCGTTTGAGCGACTGAGACTTTTCTTTAAACTCAGCCAATCGCTGCAGAATCACTTCCAGAGCACCGCCGGCTTCCCCGGCTTTCACCATGTTGACGTACAAATTGTCGAAGGCTTTGGGCTGTTTGCTCATCGCTTCCGACAGCGTGTTACCGCCTTCGATGTCTTCGATCACATCCATGAGAGCATTTTTTAATGCTCCCGGTTTGTTTTGCCCTTCCAGAATTCGCAAACTGCGGAGTACCGGAAGTCCGGCGTCCTGCAGCGTTGAAAGCTGTCGAGTAAAAGTACAGAGCAGCTTTGGCTTAACGCCACCGATGGTGAACGTCTTGCCTTTTTTGGCCCCCTTGCCAGTTGCCCCTTTGGCTCCCTTTTTTGTTTCTTTTTTCTTCCGCTCTTTTTCGCGGATCTTCGTAACGTAGAAGCCCTTTTCCCGAATCATTGTCTGGGCTTCGGCTTCCGAAGGGGCCTCAATGGTGTCCTTCACCTCTAGCCCCGAGCTGTCCATTGCTTCATATGCAAAGGTTGGCATGCCGTTTTCTCCAGAAAGTTTCGGTGGCGACTGAATTTACGTTTTCAGTCAAAATTGACCGGGCCGAAACCTGGATGCGTTGATTCGGGCTATAGCCCTTTCCGCAACTCACCAAGTGTTCAGCCGCAAAGTTTGTGCCGTTGAGTATTTAAGACTCGCAGACGTTGTTAATTGTTTAGTTTACAAAGTCTTCTGCAAAGGTCACGATCAGTTTTGTGATTCAGTGCAGCGTTTTGCTGTAGCAAAATGATACATCATTTCAAGACACATCTTCAATCACAGTTTCTCTAACAACTTCGTCAATTGTGGTGGCGCCGTCGAAAATTAACTTCAGTCCCGATTCACGAAGCGTGATCATGCCCTGCTGACGAGCGATGTCCCGCAGGTCGTCGCCAGAGGCTTCGGCCGCGATGGCGTCACGGAGCTCATCGGACATGATCATGAGTTCGTAAATCCCGACTCGGCCCTTGTAGCCGGAGTTATTGCATCTGGCACAGCCTTTGCCGTAATAGAACTTGTACTTACGAGCCGTCTTCAGTGGTAACTGCAGTTCCATCAACAGTTCATCTGACGGTACGAACTGGGTGCGGCATTCGCTGCAGATGCGGCGTACCAGTCGTTGAGCCAGAATGGCTTCGACTGTGGCCGTGATCAAAAACGCAGGAACTCCCATGTCGCGAAGTCGTGTAATGGCCGATGGTGCGTCGTTGGTGTGCAGCGTGCTGAATACCAGGTGTCCGGTCAGTGAACTCTGGACGGCGATTTCTGCGGTCTCGTAGTCGCGAATTTCCCCGACAAGAATTTTATCCGGGTCATGTCGCAAAACGGCTCGCAGAACATTGGCAAAGGTCACGCCAAGATCCGGATTGACGGGAATCTGAATGATGCCTTCGATATCGTATTCGATCGGGTCTTCGCTGGTGATGATCTTTGTTTCGGTGCTGTTCAGTTCGTTCAGAGCCGAATACAGTGTGGTTGTCTTTCCACTTCCCGTCGGGCCCGTGACCAGCACAATGCCGTTTGGCCGCTTGAGAATCTGACGGAAACTGGCAAGCAGCACCGCGTCCATCCCGATCTTGTTCAGGTCCAGCGCCACGACGGTTCTGTCGAGGATTCGCATCACCACTGATTCGCCGAACAGCGTGGGCAATACGCTGACTCGCAAGTCCACACTGTTGCCGCCGACGTTCAGTTCGATACGTCCGTCCTGCGGCAGGCGGCGTTCAGCGATGTCCAGGTTGGACATTACCTTAATACGACTGACGATGGCGTTCGCAAGATGTCGAGGTGGCGGAACCATTTCGTAAAGTACGCCGTCCGCTTTGACTCGAATCTTGAATTCGTCTTCGAACGGTTCAAAATGAATGTCGCTGGCCTGATCGCGAATGGCCAGCAGCATCACCATATTCAGCAGCTTTTTGATAGGCTGCGAATCTGACATTTCTGAGTCGGATGCAAGGTCATAGCCGTGAACACTTCTTTCGTGGTCTTCGTCCGTGGACAACTCTTCGAGGACGCTTTCGATGCTTTCTTCGCGGTCAGCGTAGTAGCGCGCGATGGCGGCTTCAACGTCAGGACCGGAGGACACGGCACCTCGAATTTCGTACCCCAGAAAGTTCCGCAGGTCATCCAGAGCCGCGACATTTTGCGGGTCGGCCATGGCGACGGTCAGGACGTTGTTTTTCAACGAAACCGGCATGATGCGATAGATTTCGGCCATCGTCTGGGGGACCAGTTCCAGCACGGCCGACTGGATGTTGGTTTCTTCCAGATTGACGATGGGCATGCCCCATTGTTCTGCCAGAGCTTCAGTCACTTGAGCCTGAGTGACAAGGCCCATACGTACCGCGATCTGCCCGAGAACAGTTCCGGGGCTCTGCTTCTGGTCTTCCAGCATGTCCCAGAGCTGATCGTCGTTGATGTAGCCCAAATCGATAAGGATTTGTCCAATTTTACGTTGTGCCATAAGTAAGTTTTCAGTTGGCTGTTTTCAGTGTTCAGTGCTGGATTGGAATTTGAGGTTGGCATCCGACCGAAAGCGGCTGTCGCTATGGACGGCAGAAAGAAGGTTCTTGTTCTGATGCTGCATTGTTCACTTCCTCCGTGCTCTCAGTGTCCTCCGTGGTTACAAAACGAATCGCAGTTTTCATCACGGAGAACACAGAGTTCACGGAGTAAGCAGAGGGAAGGTGGTAATCGCTTGGTTTTTCTGCTGTATCCGATGGCTCGCCGTAAAACGAATTGCGAAAAATTTGTTCATGTTGCTGACATGACAGGCTGGAATCTTGTCCTACGGAAACCTCAAACCCGCAATCGCCTATTCATCATCATCGTCTTCCTCTTCACTATCATCGAAGACGCCGCGTTTGGCGCGTTCGATACGGGCGCGAAGTTCGCCTGGATTGTTCGATTTGTACATCACGTCTTTTTCTTCGCAGATGCCGTTCTTCCACAGATTGAACAGCGAATCGTCCAGCAAAATCATGCCGAACTTGCGACCCGTCTGAATCGAACTGTTGATGCGAAACGTCTTGCCTTCACGAATCAGGTTCGCGATCGCCGGTGTGACGACAAGTTGTTCATATGCCGCCACCAGCCCTTTTGGCTTGCGTGGCAGCAGGGCCTGACTGAGAATCCCAATGATCGCGTTGGCCAACTGCGTGCGAATCTGTTCCTGTTGGTTTGTCGGGAACACGTCAATGATACGGTCGACAGTACCCTGAGCCCCGGTGGTATGCAGCGTACCGAACACCACGTGGCCCGTTTCGGCCGCTGTGATCGCCGCGGAAATCGTTTCAAGGTCTCGCATTTCCCCCACGAGAATCACGTCCGGGTCCATTCGCAGCGCTCGTCGCAGGGCTTCCGGGAAACTCGGCACGTCCACACCGATCTCGCGTTGATTGATAGTGGACTTCTGATGATCATGGTAGTATTCGATCGGGTCTTCCAGCGTGATGATATGGTGATCCATATTATGGTTCATCCAGTTGATCATCGATGCCAGACTGGTCGTTTTTCCAGAACCCGTGGGACCGGTAACGAGGAACAAACCGCGAGGACGCTGAATCAGATCCTTCACGACCGGTGGCAGTCCAAGTTGTTCGAACGTGAGGAATTCGTTGGGGACTCGGCGAAGCACCATCCCGATCATGCCGCGCTGTTTGAACACGGCGACGCGGAATCGGGCCTTATTGCCAAACGCAAAACCGAAGTCGGTCCCGCCACGTTCCTGAAGTTCCTGTTGATTACGTTCGGGCGTAATACTCTTCATCAGGTTGGTGGTATCTTCGGCTGTCAGCGTGCGAGTTTCCAAACGCACCATGTGGCCGCCTGAACGCACCACTGGCGGCTGCCCGACGGTGATGTGCAGGTCACTGACTTTTTCTTTCACCACTGTTTCCAGTAGTTTATCGATCTGAAAATTACGTCCGCCAGCAGGTTGGGACATGGAGAAACCTTGAAAGAGTTTTCAGTGGTCAGTGGTCGGTAGTCAGTAGTCAGTTTTCGTGTGTTCTTACTGAACACTGAAAACTGCCAACTGAAGACTTTCCTCAATGTCCGCCTTTGGATAATTTGTAAACTTCTGCCAGCGAGGTCATGCCGGAGTAGGCTTTGTCTTTCGCGTCTTCGACCAGTGTTCGCATTCCCAGCAGTCTGGCCTGGCGACGAATGTTTTGAGCAGGTTCGCTGTTGAATGCCATTTCGCGCAGGGTACTGTTCATCGTCATCAATTCAAAGACCGCCCGACGACCTTTGTATCCCGTATGTTTACAATTGTTGCAACCTTTGCCTTTGCACCATTGGCCTTCTTCCAGTTCGTCGGGAGTTATGTTGAATATGTCCACTTCTTCTGGCGACGGTTGATATGGCTCTTTACATTTTGGGCAGACAACTCGTACAAGTCGCTGAGCCATCACGGCCATCAGAGAACACGCCACAAGGAACGGCTGCACGCCCATGTCGATCAAACGCGTGATTGCACCCGGAGCATCGTTGGTGTGCAGCGTGCTGAATACCAAGTGTCCCGTGAGCGATGCCTGAATGGCCATTTCGCCAGTTTCTGTATCGCGAATTTCGCCTACAAGAATCGCGTTGGGGGCCTGTCGCAGCATCGCTTTAATAATACGGGCAAAGTCCAGACCGATGTTATGTCGGACTTCTACCTGATTGATACCGGGCAGGTAGTATTCCACTGGGTCTTCGGCCGTAATGATCTTGCGGTCTGGTCGGTTGAGTTCTCCCAGAGCACTATAAAGCGTCGTTGTTTTACCGGAACCCGTCGGACCCGTGACAAGGAAAATACCGTTTGGCCGACGAATAATATTCTGAAAGGTCCGATAGTTATCGTCGCTGAACCCTAAGCTGCGAATGCCGACCTTGATGTTATCGCGGTCCAGAATACGCATCACCACTGCCTGACCGTGGTTTGTCGGCAGAATGGAAACTCGCAGGTCAAATTCCTTATTTCCTGCCCGAGTTTTAATACGTCCGTCCTGTGGGCGGCGTTTTTCGGAAATGTCCATCTTGCCCATGATTTTGAAACGCGAAACCAAGGCACCCAGCAGTCGTTTGGGCGGACTGTCGCGTTCGAGCAGGACACCGTCGATGCGGTATCGAATGCGTACGCGGTCTTCGAAGGGCTCAATGTGAATATCGCTGGCTCGTTCTTTGACGGCTTCGGAAATGATGAGGTTGGCGAGTCGAATAATCGGCGCGCTGTCGTCTTCGTCGCCCTGCATGGCGGCGGCCGCTTCAACGGAGGTGAAGTCGATCTGAGTTTCGGTAAATTCCGAAATCATCGAGTCCACGGATTCCGTTTCCGATTGGCCGTAGTGGCGATTGATGGCCGCCTGGATCGCTTCCATCGGGGCCATCACAGGCCGAATTTCGCGATTTAGGACGAAACGAAGTTTGTCGATGACTTCAATATTGTTGGGATTGTGCATCGCGATGACGACAGATTCACCTTCAGATTCAATAGGAATCACGATATTTTCGCGGGCCATCGATTCTGTGACCAGTTCGATGACGGAGTTTGGAATTTGGCGGCCGTCGAGTTCGATGTATTCGTAGCCAAATTCTGCGGCCTGTGCCTGACCGAGATCTGCGGCGGAGATGTAGCCCAGTCGCACGAGCGCATCTTCGACGGGGAGGCCGAGATTTGCCGCCATATTGCGGGCTTCTTCGAGCTGTGATTCCCCAATTGTTCCATCATTTACGAACTGATTCAGCCAGTCATCCATTGAGAACTCCGAGGCGACAGCGTCGCGAATGTGTTGTAATCAGCCGATAGGCAGTACTTCGACTTTATCACGATTCTCTCATTTCTGAATAGCAAAACAAGAGTCAAGATGCCAGTAAGTAGCGATCCGTGGTGGTTTTATGTGGCCTCAGACGGCCAGACCGGGTCTGTTCGGAAGTCAGCGAGTGTTTGTGAGAGCCGAACGCGCTAGCGTCGGGTTGTTCGCTGGCAGAACAATGTTTGTGACATGGCCCGAGGCTAGCGCCGGCGGCTCAGGCAATCACGAGCATTTTCATTGGAATACTGGAGCCGGTCAGCGGAAAATGCACCATACCAGCGCAATCAACAGAATCAGTGCAGTCAGATACACCCACCGCGGCTGGGTCGAGGTTTGGCGGAACTCACGAGTTGGCAGTTCGCCGCAGCGAGGGCATTGGTGAGCGATCTCGAGCATTTCGCAACCGCAGTTTGAACACTCGATGGTGGGTTCTTCGTCCGCGAAGTCTTCGTCGTCTTTCAAGTCCGCATAGACGTCGTCGTCTTCGCCGTAGAAATCGTCGTCAGAATCGTCAAAACGCGGCATGGGTGTGACTTGAGTAGCGAAACTCGTCAAGAGTTTCGGCAATTGCTTAGCTGCTTAGCTGGCCGAAACTCTTGACGAGTTTCGCTACCGATCTGCCACATTCTACAGGCGACTAACGCTTTGATTCGGCAATGTGGGTGTCTCGAACGCCAGGCTCTATGATTGAGATTTGCAGTTGCGCCGATTCATCAGAGGTCAGAACCACTGTCGCGATATCGTCGGAACATTCAAAACAGTGAAATGCGGTGCCGAGTAGGGAGCAGTGTTTACTTTCGAAGTCCGGGGCAATCTTTTCGACACTCAGCCGATCCGCGTCATTGGTGGTTGCTGAGATCGCCAGTGTCCAGCTTCTGAAGTTATCCGCAAAAGGTTCCTTGGCGAGATCTTCGATTCGATCTTTCAAGGCCTCGTCGCTTCGAAGCAGCGTTTGAAGGTCGTGCGGCGTCGAGATCAGCGGCGCAAGAAACAGTGTCGCGGCACCTCGGCTTCCGCTGCGGCGTTCTTCCAAATTCAGAACATGTTCCGATGCCACAATCGGGCTGCCGCCGGAGCGTGCGAGGAAAGCGTCAATCCGCCGTTGAAAGTTTTCTGTCACGAGTTCCGGTGCTGCATGGGATGAAGTGTAGGTGTCGTTCGAGCACTGCAATTCGATAAAATGCGAGACTGCTTCATTCAGCCAAGGCGGGATCAGCGTGGCTGCATGGTTCAAGGAGCAAATTGCTGCGTGAGCGATTTCATGTGTCAGTAAGCCATGCACTTCAATAGCAGGCAGTTCGAAGATGTTCCGGTCGATGTACACAATGTCGCCGCAAAAATCGGATTCAGGGCAAAAGTCGCTCTCGCGAATGCATCCGAGAATTGGTGCCCGGCCAGCAGAATTATCACGACACTGATCGAGATCCGTGACAACGATTGAAAGCTTTTCATTGCGGTCGATGTCGCTTACCGGACCGATCCATGTTTCGACAATCGGAAGAGCTTTGAATTCTACGGCGGAGATAAGACGTTCCGACCAGACTTGCAGCAAATCAGAAGACGGGGCCTGTGGCAGGCTTTGATCCACGTACACTCGGACTCGCGGACCTTCAGCAATCGCCAGGCATTCTCCGGGTTTGTGAATCGTACCAGTGTTACTGAAGTGTGGCAGCAGGAACACTCGAGGCGACTGTTCAATTGCGGCTATTGAAGTCGGCGAGGACTGGTTCGCGTTCAGGAGTCCGGCGCTTGCTGAAAATGTGTCATTGGTTCGACGGTAGGCTGCGTTAGAAATGCTGGGGCGAAATGTGTTGTCGTCAGGCTGCAGTTCAAAAGCCGCCGTTTGTACAAAATGGGGGTCTCGGGCAGAATGCGTTCGAGACGCCAGGCTGCGAAGTGTTTCTGGCGTCTGGCGTCGAGCGATGCTTTCGGTCGTGAATCGAGCTACGGCGACAGACTTGTTGTTCGACGAACCGTCGTTGCTGGACGTGAGTCGAATTTGATGCCTGCCGCCTGTCATATCAAGGCTGCCGACGATAATTCGCGTGCCGCGCGGCAGATTGGTGAGCACCGCATTCACAGACGGTGATGGTGTTTCGGCGGCCAGTGGAAGTCGTGTCCGGGATTTGTTTTGGGTTGGTGATTCGTTGACCGCAACATCTGCGAGGCCGTGATGGCGGGGCGACTTTCCGGCGGAATGCACGGGCGCTTGAGGAAGTTGTAGAATCAGAGCTGCCGCCAGGAACATTGTTCCCAACAGATAGTCTCCGGTATGCCGCATCATGGAGCACCCCGCCGCTGACAGGCTGTCGCTTTCATCGTAACCCGAAGCGTGAGTTTTGAAGTCGCGCTGTTTCCCGTTTCATAACCCGAAACGTAAGTGAGGGATTGAGTTTTGGCGTTTCTTGCGACGTGCCAACAAATCCCTCGCTGACGCTTCGGGTTGTGATAGGAAGAAGCCAAGCAATTCCATCCCTCAATGACGTTTCGAGATGCGAGTACAAGTTTAATCGACCGCTTGCTGGCGGCAACCGGATTTGAGTCGACGTGACACAAATGATGGAAACTGTGGCTTCCGCCGCCATAGGCGAATATCGGCCGAATAATCAAAAAAATTGATTCAATCCATACAGATTGGTGCGGGGTTGCCTTGGAGACAGGCGAGCTCCCGCTATGGCTTGCCGTCGACTTTAATCAGACAAAAAGCCGGTCGGATGCAGAAATCGTAGAGACTGCCACCCAGAACAGCACCGAGAGTCGGGGCAATGATGTAAACATTCAACCAGCCGAGATCGCTGAGTCCCGGCCATGCGATAGCTCCCCAGCCAGCGAGGCTCGCAAACAAGCGAGGCCCGAAGTCGCGGGCGGGATTGAAGCAGGCTTGAGTCAACGGCGCGATGACTGAAATCAAAACGCTCACTGTGAGTCCAATGAAAATCGGTGCCATGTTACTCATCGGTACACCTGAGTTTCGCGGATCAGTCACTGCGAAAACGACGAACGCCAGAATCATGGTTCCCAGAACTTCCGCGACAAACGCGCGGCCTTGAGACATGCGTGACTTGAGTTTCGCATGATCGTCCGGCGAGTACGGTCCGTCACCATCACCCAGCGAACCGGGTGCCGGATAGTATTCACCATAACACATCGCCGTCATTTCGCTGCCTGGTTGGCCTCGCACAATTCCTTTTGAAGCTTCCTTGGCGGCGATATGCGGTTCGAACAAAATGAACAATGCCGCTGCGGCGACAAATGCGCCCGCTAGTTGAGCCCCGATGTAGGGTACGACACGTGCCTTTGGAAAATCTCGCCAGACCGCGAATGCGAGCGTGATTGCCGGATTGATGTGAGCACCGCTGACGGCACCAACCGCATAGATCGCCAGCATGATGGCAATCCCCCAGACAATGGCCACTTGCCACAGTCCACTCTGCGCGCCGGTCAGCACTGCGGAATGTACCACTCCGCAGCCAAAGAAGACCAGCAGAAATGTGCCGATGAATTCCGCCACGACAGTGCGTTGAAGTGATGGGCCAGCCATAGTTTTTCCTGATGTGACTTTCGAGATCAATTACCTTTTCACGGAGCGGCTTTATACTCTAAGTACCCCAGGATGTTTAGCGTGTCTGCGGACGGAAAGTGCGAGGGATTTGGTAGGTCCAGCCTGCCGGGCTGGACTTTCGCCGCAAGGCGAACCCAAGTGCGGACGTCCGCTCAACGTCGTCGCGTTGCCCTGTAATCAACGTGGGTTTGGTCGCGGGTTGCAGCAAGCTGCAAAGTCCTTTCCGGCAGAAAGG
>Ga0209284_10002364_pt1 | contig 25973 bp, 27 predicted proteins | sample FRY03_FD_187211 | JGI IMG/M metagenome (GOLD analysis project Ga0209284, IMG submission 187211) | Freshwater microbial communities from Lake Fryxell liftoff mats and glacier meltwater in Antarctica - FRY-03 (SPAdes) (version 2) | ecosystem: Environmental > Aquatic > Freshwater > Ice > Glacier...
TAGCCGCCTGTTCTGCAACCGCAAATGGATTATAAATATATATAATATGCAAAGTAAAAATCATAAACAAAATTCAAATTTTCAAATAACCCACTTCTTAGTAGGTGCTTGTCATACAGCAGATGGAGCATATGCTTTACTCTGTGACTTAAAAGAAGAGCGTGAAGGGGCTATTAAACATTATGCAGTATCTCAATTGAAAGAAAAAGCAAAGTTCATTAGAGCGACCTTAATGCTATCTGGTGATGAAGCAACAAAATTAGATGGATTAGCAGATTTATTAGAAATAGAAAACAATGTGGAAACTAGTAAGATACTTTACGAAGCTGCTTTAGCAGAATTAGATCACATTAATAAATGTATACATGTTGTACAATCAATGAGAAAGTACTCAGATTATACAGATTTAGAATCACATGAGTTAGCACAAAGAGAAGAATGGAAATTAGAACTTATATATAGAGCAGAAAATTACATGATTACTTCAGGTACTGTTCCGGCAGATCATTTTGTAACTATGAGAATGCACCCAGAATTTAAAACAGAAATACTTCCAAGAATAGATGAAGTAATGAGACAATTATCAAATCCAACAGAAAGTAGAGCCTTTCTTATTAGTGAAGTAAAGAGTTTTGAATTGCCATTATTACTAACAAACAATTAATAGTTTTAAAACAAAATTAAATTAATTAGTATAAATAACATGTAATTATAATAATTAGGTTTTTTATTTTCATATCTTTTTTACCTAATTAGTAGCAGCCGCTAAGATTCCTTAGCGGCTTTATTATGCTTTATTATGGAACTATTTAAAGAAAAGTTGCCAACATTTCAAGAATGCATGCAAACCTGCACAAGTGCCTTAGAAGCCCTGTGTTCACTTACAATACACAAGGTATAATATTACAACATATCTATTATAATGCAGTCATGCACTCCAGAATACACACGTGCAATGTATATGATAGGATTGGAATGAAATCAGGTGGATTCTCAATGGTTTTGTTATGAGAGGTGCTAAAACAAAAAGACGCTTTTTTCTTACCGAATTAATCAAGTCATCAACGCAATACATGGAAAAATCTCCGGCTCAAAGTAGGTATATACCCTGTTTATTGTTATTAGAATACTTTCATTCTAGTCTTTGCTAAGTTTGCTTAAATACTTTCATTCTAGTCTTTGCTAAGTTTGCTTAAATACTTTCATTCTAGTCTTTGCTAAGTTTGCTTAAATACTTTCATTCTAGTCTTTGCTAAGTTTGCTTAAATACTTTCATTCTAGTCTTTGCTAAGTTTGCTTCCAGCCCTAGTATCTAGTACCCTAGAAATCTTTCACTCGCTTCAAGACTTAAATTATATTCACTCTCCATGGAAAGTTTCATTAATTTAAAACTTTAACAAAACTTTAACACTTTAATCAATTTCTTCTAAATCATAAACACTAGAAATATAAAGAAGATAAATAATTATATAGATTCCTGAAACAAAAAAGAAAGTTTCTATATAAAATATAATATAAAAGCTTAAATCGACTAAAAACAAAAAGACGCTGATATATAATATAACAGCTAGCACTGACTTAAAGAAATTAAAGCCCAATAGTTAATTAGACGTGCTAGAGTCTGGTTAACTTGCGGGCTTTTTAAATATAAAAAAATAAAAATTATGGACACTAAAAAATTAATTGGAAGTACTGCTTATTTCATTATCAATAAAGAAATAATGAAAAGGATTGGAATTAAACCTGCTATTTTATTGCAACATTTAATAGATTTAGAGGATTCTTATTTTCAAGGCAAAGAGTTTTATCAACAAGTATATCGACTATGTGATGATACTACACTTACAAAAACAGACATTAGAAATTGTAAAAAAATCTTAATAGAATCAGGAGTACTTTCAATATCGAAAAAAGGTGTACCATCTAAAGATTGGTTTATGATTAATCATGAATGTATACATAAGTGGTTCCTTTATGATACTCATACTGCTACTAAAATGATACCAGTAGATATTAAAAAATGTAACCACCAGCGGTTCCTTTATGATACTCCTACTGGTACTAAAATGATACCAGTAGATGTTAAAAAATGTAACCACAAATACAAAGAATCTAATAAAACTAAAAATATAAATAAAGAAGTATTGGACGTTCCGTCCGATAACGATTTCTTTGGTAAAATATTTTTTAAAATAGTTGATAATTACCCTTCAAATAGAATTGGTAATCGACAAGTTGGATTAAAGAAGTTTAAATCGATATCAAAAGAAGAAGCTAAGCTTGCCGCAACAAACCTAAAACGATATTTAGCCACAGTAGGCGATTATACTAAATCGTTATTAAATTATATCGACCAAAAATGCTATACAGAAGAATGGCTATTAGCAGAAGAATTAAGTAATTCTAAAAAACAAACTAAAACAGAACACGATACTAAATTTTTTAGTACAGATTATTAACAATTAAAAAATAAAAATTATGAAAAAAACAGCAAACGGTTTAGTTATAGTAAACCAAGAACAAGCACTTAAAATTATTGAAAATTTACAAAAAGGAATTTGTCTATTAGGTGATGTTGGTATAGGAAAAACTCAAGTATTTAAACAAGCATTTGAAAATAAAAATGCAACAATAATTGGCCCAATGTATACTGCAAATTATATAAGTGCTTTATATAATTCAGAGGGTATGAAAGGTATTCATGAAAAGTTTAAATATCAACTAGAAGGAAGATTAGGTTTGGTAATTGACGATATTGGAACTGAAGTTGTATCTTCAAATTATGGAATAAAAATTGATATTATTGAATGGTTAATATTAGAATGTTACAATGTACGTACTAGAATATATTTGACATCTAATTTAACATTAACAGCTTTAACCAAAAGATACGGACAACGAGTAATTGATAGAATTAAAGAGACTACTTATGTAGTAGTCTTAGAAGGAAAGAATTACAGAGAAGAAAATTATGCAAACTCAGAAGTAGAATTAGAAAAATTATTAAACTAAACAACATGGAAAATCTACTAATTAAATATCTTAATAATCTATATTCGATATTATTAAACAAAAAACTAAACAAATGGAGAACTGGAAGCGTCTTTAAGTTTTTAGGGTTCCCATACATATGCAAACTAGTATCTCAGCACATTCTAGATGACCCTGGTGAACTTATATATGTAAACCATATTAACAGTAACCCAAAAAGTAAAACCCCCTAGATTTGACGTGGGCATGTAGTTAAATAAACCGTTCCTTTTTGCCATTCTCTTAAAAGACTATTTATTTTATATTGATTTTCTAAACTCATAGTTTATTTATTTAACTTATTTTAAACAAATATACAGTTTATAAAACAAATACCCAATCATAACTAAACTAATAGTTTATAATTTAAAATAAAAATAAACAATATTGTTCATTCCTGCTCCTATCTCGCCAGTCCTTTTTAATATGTTATGCTTTTCTAAAAGTTCTTTTAAGTTTTTAGGGTTCCCATACATATGCAAACTAGTATCTCAGCACATTCTAGATGACACTGGTGAACTTATATATGTAAACCATATTAACAGTAACCAAAAAAGTAAAACCCCCTAGATTTGACGTGGGCATGTAGTTATCACAATATCATTTAATATTAAAATAAACATATATAGTTTAAACTAACAAAAAAACTTATAATATCCAAAACATGTTGTCAAAAACATCATGTTTTATATTTAAGAATAACAAGACATTTATAAATATGGCAACAAATAAAAAATATGCATTCTCAGCAGACAGAATAGAACCAAATTTACCTGTCTTCTCTGAAAAAGTAGATCAAAAATGGATTTCATTTGGAGATGACAATAATTGGCCCAATTATGTAGTAAGTCTATATAATGGTTCAGCTATGAATAGAACAGCAATTATATCTAAACAAGATGGCGTTATCGGACAAGGTTTAAAAACTAAAAACGAAGAAGACAATTTCGTATTAAAACGAGCAAATCCGGAAGAAAGCTGGAATGATGTCTTTGACAAAGTAACGTTAGATTATCTTATATTTGGTGGTTTTGCTTTAAATATTATTTGGTCAAATGACGGTACAACAATTGCAGAAATTTATCATTTAGATTTCTCTAGAATTCGTTCAGGTAATACTAATCCTTTAACTAATAAAGTAGACAGCTACTTTTACTGTGCTGATTGGGGTAAGTATAAAAAAAATAAACCATTAGAATTTCCTACATTTAATCCTACAACAGCAGTAGAACAACCGTCACAAATACGTTACTTTTTTGATTATAATCCATCCTCTTTGTTTTATCCTTTCCCTTCTTATTCAGGGGGTTTAAATGATATACAAATAGACATCGAAGTATCTAAATTTCATATTAATAACCTTGCAAATGGTTTAACGCCTGGTTTGTTTATCGCTTTAAATAACGGTATACCTGACCCAGACGCAAGAATGGAAATTTATGATGAAATAACAATGGGAGGTCGAGGTAGTGAAAATGCTGGTAAACCTTTCATAGCATTCTCAGAAGATAAAGAACATGCACCTGAAGTTACACCTATAGCAGCAGTAAACTCAGATTATTATATACAACTAGATGCTAGAATTACATCTAGAATTTTATCAGCTCATAGAATTACATCACCTTTGTTATTAGGGTTATACCATGGAGGTTCAGGGTTTTCAAGCTCAGCAGACGAAATTATGGTTGCATATTCACATTTTATTAGTACAGTTATTCGACCTATACAAAAATCAATGCTAAAAGTATTTGATAATTTAATGATGTATAGAGGATATCCTGAAGCAGAGCTTTATATAGAACAAAATAAAATTGTTGAATCTAAAGAAAATGCAATTGCCGAAGAATAAATTAAAATTAATAAAATTAAAATAATATGGTAAATCCAAATGTACTTTTTATCTCGGAAGAAAAGTTAAAAGCATTCACAAGCATTCATGAGGCTGTATCTCCAAAAGATTTAACACCTTATGTTTTACAAAGTCAAGACATATACTTACAGAATTTCCTAGGAGGAACGTTCTATCAGCAATTACAAAATCAAGTAAAGACTAATACATTAAGTGCTAATAACAGATATTTAATAGATCAGTTTATAGGTCCTCTATTGTGCAACTATTCATTTTATCATGCACTTCCCTTTTTAGCTTATAAAGTTTTCAATAAATCAGTATTAAAACCAAATTCTGAGAATGCACCATCAGTAGAGTTAGATGAATTAAAATTCTTACAACAACAAGTAAAAGATGTGGCAGAAAGTTATACAAAACAAATGCAATATTACTTGAAGTTCAATCCAAATTTATATCCTGCATGGATTAATCCTGATGCAAAAGATGGACAAGTACCAGATCGTAAAACTCCATATTTTAGTGGACTACAAACAAACTCTAAGTACTTCAATTATAAGAAGTTGCGTAACTATCCATACGGACGTGGAACTAGACCTGGTGGATGGGGTGGAGACAGTGGCATGGACGATCAACAGTGTGTAGGATGCGACGACAGAGCAATATAAAAAAGATATTGTATAAACAATAATTTAGATGTAACACAATGCAAAAGAATACAATAAAAGAAACAAAAACCATTAAAAAACTTTCAATAGTTTATCCAAGAACAATCAAGAATATAAATCTATTAATGGTTTATTTAAAAAAACAAACTAAAAATGTTTAAACCCGGAGTAAGTGGATATCCACAAGGCAGAACTAAAGGTGTACCAAATAAAAGCACCGAAAAGATTAAGATGTACTATATGGAATTACTTGAAGGTAATCTTGATAATATCCAGGTTTGGTTAAATCACGTCGCTGAAAATGATCCAGCAAAAGCATTAGATTTCTTATTAAGATTAAGTCCTTTTGTAATCCCTAAGAAATCAGAGACAGATTTATTTGTCGATAGTCCAATACGAATCATAATTCCTGCAGCTGAAGATAAAACCACACATAGCCCAAATACTACTTCAACATTACAGTCATTCAATACGGCTGATAAAGATGATATATAAGTAAACATACTTATTATAATTTGGACTTCAATACCTTCCTAACTAATGATTACGAGGCATTAACTCAAGCAGCAGATAAAATTACTGGTAATAACAAACTAGCTTTAGATCTTTTACATTACTCAATTTTAGAGCTCTCTGATAAAGAAAATCTACAAGCAATTATCGATTCTGGCGGTAGCAGATTTTATCTGGTTCGCATTATGATGACGCAATGGCGTAGTAGAACCGGACCTTTCTATAAAATGTTTATGAAATCACACGAACAAATTGAATACCATGATACGCCAGAAACAGAAGAAATAACTCTCGATATAAATAAGATAAATAATATATTAGATGGACTAACTTGGTATGATAGAGAATTATTTAAAGCATATTCTGAAGGTGAACACAATTATTCGACCCTTGCAGTAGAAACTGGAATACCAAGAACATCAATAGGATTAACACTAAATCGAATCAAAACCCACATTAAAAAAAACTTATAAAATTATGGCATTTGTAATTAAAAAAACAGGAAAAATAACAACAGAAAATATTACTTGGAAATTCTCAGATTTAAACAATGAATTTGTTTCAACCGCTGAAAGACTTGAACGCAATATTGCATACTGGCGAAATAAAACAGGTAATACTTCAGAAGTAATATATATTAACGTAAAAAAAGAAGAAGAAAATGAACCTATTATACCCAATACTGATTGGTCTATCTATGTCGATGATTGCGACGAGCCTAACAATGAATCCAATATACAACAAGTCATTGAAGTTACTGTCGATAATATTAAACGTAAATCTAGAAAGAGCACCCCTAAACTGTAGTTATTGTTTGTCACAATGGGCAGCATTAACTGCTTTACTTTTAAATGGATATGGTTTTTATGCGTTTCCACTAGCTTTGATGTCGGGTGCGTTCACATTACTAATCGAAAAAATAATAAACTACTAATATGATAGAACAATTAATAACAGTTAAACCTTTATTAGATAAAAAGGTTTTTAATGCACAAGAATCAAAATTAATATTTGCAACATATTCCTTAATAATAGAACAAGAAACAAAAGTAACAAATTGTCCTAGCTGCGTGCAAACAGTCATAAGCAGATTAAAAAAAGAGTGTAGAAATGCTGGAATATAATGTTTCAACATTTTTCATATAATATCCATGGAAAAACAATATAAAGTATATAAAATAATAAACGATTTAAATGTTATAGAGTATGTCGGGATGACAGAAAGAACGTTAAAAGATAGGTTCTATTTACATACATATCGAACAGGTAAATTCTATAACCGACAAGATGTTAACATACATTTAGTTATAGAATTTGATACTAAAAGAGAAGCATTAAACTTAGAAAAACTATTACAAACTAAATATGGTTTTAAAACAAATAGTGATTATGGTAGAATTTCTGCTAACAATAATATCAAAAATGGAATTTTCAAAGATAATGGTAAAAAAGCATGGTTAAAGAATCCAGAAGGTATGTTAATAGCAGCTAAACGAAATGTTAAGAAAGCAACGTGCGCAGCTAAAAACATATCGAATAATCAAAAATGGTTATGTCCAGGTCCTGAAAAACATATAAGCTCAGGTGCATGTTTTAAAAATTGGTGTGTATTTAGAAGCAGAGATCCAAATAAAGCAATACGATTAATTTAATGCAAAATGAATTTCATTTCCTAAAAGAATACTCAAGTTTATTCTACTCAGATAAAACCTACTACCTGGTTTCCGGGGGGAGAGGCGGAGGAAAATCGACTCAATGTGCCGCTTATTTTCTAATACTATTAATGGGTGATGCATACTTTAGAGGCGTGGTTTCCAGATACACCCAAAAAAGTATAAAGTCTTCCATCTACCGAGATATTTTAGATCTCATCAGCGATTGGGGTTTAAACCCTTTCATTAAAATAGATGGAGACGAAATCATAAACAGAGTTAATGGAAATATGATTATCACTCATTCGATGAAACTTGCAGATGGAACGCAAACATCGAAAGGTAAGGGTTTATCAGGCGTTACACACTTACTAATTGATGAAAGTACAGAATTACCTTCTGAAAATGAGTGGATATTACTTAATGATTCCTTTAGAACAAAAGGGACTGATAGAAAAATCTTAATGCTTTTTAATCCAACAACTACTAGACATTGGATCCACACTAGGTGGTTCATAAACGGAGAGCCGAACCCAAAATGGTTCGATGATACTCAATTCATTCACACAACTTACAAGTGCAACGCTCATAATCTAGATCCTAAAAAGATACTAGAGTGGGAACGCATGAAGGACCAAGATCCTGAATATTATAATCATCACATCTTAGGTATGTGGCAAGATGGAGTCTTAGGTAGAATCTTTGATAATTGGAATGTTGGTACCCCCGACCCTTTAGGTGAGTATGAAACATTCTACGGCTTAGATTTTGGATTTTCAAGCGACCCCGCAGCCTTAATAGAAGTTAAAAAACATAACAATAAGTTATATCTTAAAGAACTTATTTATGAAACAGGTTTAACTAACCAAGACTTAGCAGAAAGAATGAGAAGCTTAGGTATTAAAAATACCGATAGAATAGTTTGTGATAGTGCAGAACCTAAAAGTATAGAATCATTAAGACGAAATAAGTTTAATGTAATACCAGCTATTAAAGGTATCGACTCGGTACAACATGGTATAGATAAAATTAAACAGCATGTAGTCTTTATGCATCATGAGTCTAAGAATCTACACAAAGAATCAGACCTATATTGTTGGAAAAATGGTACCGATAAACCAGAAGACAAGAATAACCATTTAATTGACGCATTAAGATATGCACTAGGTAAAGATCGTAACTCTAGCTATGCATTTACAGGATCAAAATCAACATCAATCTATGATATTGACGGAGACATAAAAGACCCTTATGCTTCATACAAATCAAACAAATCAAAGAAAAGGCAGTATTGAAGAATTCAAAATGGCAACAATTAGTTCAAAAATTCAAATTCTAATATCTATTAATAACAAACAAAGATAATAATCATGCCAGAAGTCTATTCATCAACATACAAAAACGTAGTAGAATCTTTAAGAAGTGCTATAGAATCTCATATAGGTATTAAAACATTTATAGTAGGTCCACCTTCGACAATAGAAATACCAGATGATGATAATATAGTTATTAAATATCCTTATGTACACCTAATTTCACAATCTGCAACGATTGGTAAAGGTTCTACTATATTTGATTTTGATTTAATAGTAATGGATCTAGCCAAAGATCAGTCAGGTTTAGAAGAAAGAACACAATCAGCCATGTTAGAGATAACAAGAGATATAATCTCTAAATATACTTTAACATCTTGGCCTACATGGAGATTCAATATGAAGATACCAATAGTTTCAACACCATTCGTAGAAGGCTTTAAAAATTCTGTAAGCGGGTGGACATCTCAAATACAGATAGAAGCGTTGACGCCTTTAAGTAACTGTGAAAATCCTGTATTATAATGTTATTCAAAGACTTAACAGATGCAACGTTACAAAGATTAGGTGACAGACTTATAAGAAATGCAGAAGCAAGAATAAGAAGACAAGTACCACAGAGAAATAGAAACCCTTTTGCAACTGATAAATTAGCAAGTTCTTTAATATTTGGTTGGTCTAAAAATAATGAAGGTACATGGAGACTAACAATAAATTATGCAGACTATGGAAAGTATACAAACTTTGGGACCAGAACATATAGTAACTATAGAGAAGGCACAGGTTTATTTGGGATTGGAGACTTTGTTGGTTATAGAAGAGGAGTAGGTGGTATTAGACCACAAAATTGGTTAAGTTTACGCAATGATAAACCAGTTTATGAAGCTATAGTTTCCGGAGAACTTCGATTAACATGGCAGACTTTTCTGAACAATACGATTAGCGATTTAGGACGTGCACGGTAAAATAAAACAATATATACAAAAAACATATGTTAACTAAAGAATCAATCGTTGCACGTCTATTAGATGAGAAATTAATAACAACAATAGAAGCTGTAGTTCTCCTTAAAGGCAGAGACTTTAAAGGAATAAGATTTCCTATAATTACATGTAATAAATGGGCTGGTCCATCAAAACCCCCACATACTACTACAATAACATAAATTAATATAATGCAAACTGATAACAAAATAGAGTTCAAGATTAAAGGTAAAACGTATATAGTATTGCAACCAACTATTCGCGATTATTACGAGTTGCAAACTCAACTTGTACTTCAAGATGTTAATGCTAAAATTAATATAGTTTCAAAGCTTTCTGGCTGTGACGTTAAAACCTTAAGGCTTCTCGATAAATATCAATTCATAGAATTGTGGAATGTATTATTAGAACGACACTTTAACATATCTGAGTCCACCCCCTTTCATAGAAACTTCATATTGAATGGTAAGTTCTATGGCTTCTTAGATATGGATACGATATCTCTTGGTGAATTCGCCGACCTTGATGTACTGGGTGCAGACCCACAATCTCAGAAGAAATTACATATTATTATGGCAATACTATATCGACCTGCTATTGCAATAACAGAAAAGTGGATAAAGGTAGATGAGTATGATTCAAATACATTGACTCAAAGAGGTGAAGAGTTCTTAGATTTACCATTAAAGTATGTGTATGGCGCATTGAATTTTTTTTTGCAAATGTCAAGTTACTTGTACGGAAATATTCTGGATTGTTTGAACAGCCAGATACCGGAGACGATGCTGCAGAAGGAACTATTAGAAATGTCAAAGCAAATCATATTGAAACAGCTCGAGGTTGGTACAGAATCATCCAGTTCTGCTCAGGAGATGACCTTTCGAAGAATGACGAAATTAGCAGAGTTAGTATTATCGGAGTCTTCAACTACATTGCACACAGATCAGATAAAAGGAAAGAACAAGAAGCATTTGATAGACAGATGGAGTTTAAACTCCGTGTACGATAAAATTAAAAATAAAATAAAATGATAATAAGTGTACCATACAAACCAACATGGCTAGGATCAGCATATAACCCAATTATATGGTCTGTGCTCAGTAGTAAAGTTACCTCAATAGACTTCAAATATGTTTTTGAAATCTATATTGATGATGTTAAAGTTAATACCATTAAACAAAGAGCCAATGCTAACGGTTACGGTATGATTGACGTTTCAAATATGGTGCGAGGCTACATAGAATCCACATCTCTCCATGCTAAAATAACACAAGGTGAAACATCAATTGATTATAATGATGCACAATTTTATTCAGACAATAACTTAATGAGTAGAAAAGTATACCTTAAAGTTGGCGAAGAGTATACAGAGAATGGAGTTACTCAAACTTATATAGGTACTGCAGATACTCCAGGAGTTCCTGCTTATTTCTTATACTCAGGTAATACCACTACACCTAACACAGCAGTACACGCATGGGCTTCATCGTTAACAGACCATGAGCAACAATGGAATATGCAAAAGACTAATGTCTCCGGTATTTGGGGTGATAATCCATTTGATGACAATAAATGTTACGACCATGGAATTAATCTAGCATATCCTTTAATGAAAGCCAGCATAACACAAGATGTTTACGAAATTGATAAAATGGTCTTAAGCTTCTTAAATTGGAGTCCTAATGTTGTATTAGCAAATCAAAGAACTATATTTGGTTTTAGATATAAAATTTATGATAACGTAGGAGACATGCAAACATTTAATATACCAATGATTACTGCAAATGGTTTTGATCAAAGGGCTTTATGTTCAAGTCTCGTATCTACAATAGCATCTAAAAATATGATTGTTAATGTTTTAGCAGGACCTAATAATATAATTGAAGCTACAAATTATTCAACAACCAATTGGCCTGTTAGAAAGATTGAAATTCAAGGCTTTAACCAAGATGTAGGTTGTGAATATGGAGATGCTATAACACAATTGATTACTCTTAATGTTAAAGAACAATGTCCTGATCCATTATATAGAAGAGTTCGTTTGAGCTTTTTCAATGAACTTGGAGGTAGAGATTATATCAATGCTAATATGTTTGTAGAGAAAAACATTGCAGTAACACAACAAACATATTCACAAGAACAAATGAATTGGGGGTTAAGTACACCAGTTCCTATGTTAAACGATTCATTGCCTATACAGAACCTTGGAATTAAAGGAGGTACAAAAGCATTTAACAAACAATCTCAAACTACTTACAAACTTCTAACAGATTGGTTATTGCAACCAGAAATTGATTTAATTGAGGGCTTAATAAAGTCACCACAGGTTATGTGTTACATAGATAATGGAACTACTATAAGCACTGAATATCCTTACACATGTACGGTAGTGAATTCAAGTTATGCTGTTAAGAATGTAAGACAAGTTAAGTTAGTTCAAGCAGAACTTGAGATTAAGTTATTCACGAAACAACAAATGCAAAACCTATAACATGGCAGCACAATTATTTGCTAAACAACAAGGCACAGCTAATTATATTAATCTTACCTTGTTCGATGCAGAACCTATAAAATTAACATTATCTGTTACAAACATAATGGATCCTTTAGCAGCGACTTCTGTATTCTCTCAAACATTCAGAGTTCCACATGATAGTGTTAATGGTCCCTACTTTAAGGGTGTCTTTAATATTAATTCCATGGACTTTGATGCATCTAAAAAAGCAGATGCATATGTTGTAGACAATGGTGCAGCGTTTACGACTGGTAATATAAGACTTACAAATGTTTTTACGAATAACACTGATAATAGTATTGAATACGAAATTATTTTTACAGGTGAAACTGCTGACTTTGGCTCTAAAATAGGTGGAGGCTTCTTAAACGAAATAGACTTTACATCCTACAACCATATAAAAAACTATACTAATATTATTAACTCTTGGACTAATATGCTATTTAATGGTGATTTAGTTTATGGCCTTATAGAATGGGGTTACGATTATAATAGTGCCAACCAACCTATAGATACAACATTGTCTTATGGTTTTTCAAAATCATTTACAGATAGTAATAATGGCTTACAGCTTGGCCAATGGAAACCACAGTTTAGAGCTAAAGCAATTTGGGACAAAGTCTTTGAAAACTCTGGGAAAACCTATGATTCAGTATTTTTGAATTCAGAGTTATTCAAACAAATTTATGTAATTACAGAGAATAAAGCCCAAGCAAATGCAGCTCAAGTTAATTTATTTGAAGCTATAAATATACAAAATATACCGGACTATGTAGGAACCATAATACCTTTAACCTTCAATTCGGATATATCAGACCCTGGAAATCTATGGAATCCTGTTACTTCAGTTTATACATCACCTGCAACTGGTCTTAATACATTTCAGCTGACATTAGAATTTATTTTGAATACAGGTACAGAGATAGATGTTGCTTTTATAGTAAAAATGATAGATGCCGACACTGACGTTGTATTGAGTACTCATTCTGGTTATATAACAGAAAATGATACCTTAATGATCTTTGATATATCTGCAAATTTACAACAAGGTCAAAAGGTTAAATTCGAATGGTATTCACAGTGTACTGGTGGTACATGTGCTATATATGAGGTTCCATTAGAGTTTTATAACTTACGAATCAAATCAACTGTAGTTCCACAAATATTCGCATTGGCTTCAATCTTACCAAATAATGTAAGAACTATTGATTTTATGAGATCTATTATTAATAGATTCAGATTAGTGTTTGTGCCTTCAAAAGAAATAGAAAATCACTTTACAATTACACCTTGGAAAGATTGGATTATGCAAGGAGATTCCGTAGACTGGAGCGATAAACAAAATACTGATAACGATATTAGTACTACCCCTTTGTTTTATACACAAAGTAGGTTTAATATCTTTAAAGACCAAGAAGATTCAGATTATTTAAACTATGCATATCAATTAGAATACAAACAAACATACGGACAATTAAACATTGATTCAACTAATGAATTAATTACAGGTACGCGAGAATATAAAGACCAATTTGCCTCGACACCTTTATCAGCAATTGCAGGAAATACAGAATTAGAAGAGTATGTTGATTCTCAAAAGTTCTTAATACCACATATCGCAAAAGATTCTGGTCAAGAAGGCGGAGATACTAATGTTGGCAAAAGAGAACCTATACAACCAAAATTAAGATTAGTATTCTATAATGGACTTAAAGCTGCACCAATACCTTGGTATATTAATGATGAAGTTAGTATTGTAGCTAAAACAACATATCCTTTGATGAGTAACTTCTCAGAGTTTCCTGTTACACCTTCTACATTAGACTTAAATTGGAAGAATTCAGAACCAATGTGGGATATATCCTTAGTTGGTTTAGGCAATGGCTCAACTGCACATACCGTCTATAATACATTTTGGAAAACATGGTACGACACTACATTTGATTCATATTCAAGAATAGTAGAAATGGAAATGGTTTTAAAATATACAGACTTAATTAACTTTAACTTTAATAATTACGTGTTTATTAAAGATGCTTGGTACTTTGTTAATGAGATTAAAGATTATATTGTTGGAGAAACTTCATTATGTAAGGTTCAATTAGTTAAAGTCGGTAATGCTATTGGACTTATAATACCTCCTCCACCAATAACATATACAGAAGTTCAATTATGTACAGCTCCTACGGTTTGTGAGGCTTTTTGTTGTTTAGAGTTTGAAAGTGCAGTATCAAATACTTATTGGATTAATGGGTTAACATTAGACATTGCCGGTGGAATATTCTTAGATGCGATAGGAACTCAATCTGCTGCATCAGGTATATATTCAGATGGTATTACAGCAGCTATATTAAATGGAGCAGGTATAATTACTTCAAAACCTAGTGTTGATGAATGTGTATGTTTACCTGTAAGTTATGACTATTCTGTAGAGACTGCAAGTATACCTTGTGATTTATATTGTTTATCAATGCCAATAGCTATAGTTTATTCAAATACAAATACATTTGAAGCTTCAACATTCTTATTCTTAAATGATGCTTTAACAATACCAGCCCCTATAGGTTATTACGCACCTACTGCGGCTACATCTGCTTTGCAAGTTGGAGAAAATGGTCAAGTTTTAGTTACAGTTAGCTTATTAACTTGTGATTGTACAATTTACTATCCTCATGTTGTATGCTATTCAACTACTCTTTGTAATTCATGTTGCTGTTATGCTGCTCCAATAACTATTTATACAAACAGTGCTACGTTTAGTGCAGGTACTTTAATATGGAATGATAATGCAGGCGTAGTACCTTCAGCAATAGGTTGGTATAAAAAAGATGTAGAACAAGTTGCAGTTGTAACAACGGCTGGAACTATAGAGGCAATTGGTATGTGTTCTGAATGTATAGAAGAATGTGTAGATGGAAGTGTTAACGTTACATTAAAAATTGAAGCATCGACAGAGGGTTATAATAATGATGCTACGTTAGAAAAATCATTCGATAATATAAATTGGATATATGTTGGAACGTTAAACACTACAGGAATTGAAGTTTCACAACTTTATACAGTTGAAGAGAATGTTTGGGTTAGAGGTACATTTACCTCAACAGTAAATGGTGGAACGTTAAACACCTTTTATAAAGTTAACGATTTAACTATTGCTTTTAACGTTATAGCAACCCCAGGATCTAATACAATTTATTCTACAGGTACTGTAAATACTTTAAATGCTTATGAATTAAGTGCTTATGTTGATGGAGGTATACCAATAATTGGAGTTTATCAGGTTAGTGGAACTTATGATTCTTACAAAGGAAATATTAATTATAATTCAGCAATATCTTTAAATCATAATGGAACTATTAATACATCTCTAGATTTAACAGGAGGTTTTACAAAAATAGGAGCAATTGCAAGAATGACATCTTCTATTAAAATGGGTGATTTATATTTATTTGCTGGAGACTTTGATGCATATAAAGGTTTACCGGTAGATGATGATATTATTGCATTGAATGAAGATGGTAGTATTAATGTAACATTTCAAGGAAACTTTAATCCTATAGATAATAACATTACATTAATTAAAATATCAGAAACTAAATTTTATGCATGGGAATATAGACTTATTACATCTGCGAATCCACGTACAATTAAAAAATATAATATAAATGGTACATTATTATCTGAAAGCTTAGAAGTTAATGGTGGATTTAATTCTGTCTTATTTTATAATGGCATGTTATATGTTGCTTCTAACAGTAATATGTACGGAGGTGCAATCATACCTCCAGCTGTATCAATACCTAGTATATTTAGATTAGATGCAAACTTTGGATTAGATGGAACCTTTAATACAGGTAATGCTGGATTTAATGTTACACCAGAAGGTAACCTTGCAATTGCTATTGCAGATGATACAATCTATTGTATTGGTAAGTTTACGACTTATAATGGTGACCCTGTTGCAGGACATATAGTTGCTCTTAATATGGACGGAAGTTTAAAAGGTTATTTCAATGTAGGAACGGGATTTAATACTATTGGATTAGGATTAAGTTCAATTCTTGCGCAGGAGACAAGTATATGGGTTGGTGGTAGCTTTACTGAATATAATGGTATTCCTTCAGAATACCTAATTAAACTAAATGCAGATGGAACTAAAGATAATACCTTTGATGTAACAACTACATTTAGTATGATTGGTGAAAGCTCTCCAATAATATATTGTCTTAGAATGGATGACACCCATATATTAGTAGGTGGAAAGTTCGATTTATATAAAGCTGCTCAAACAAATGGTTTAGTTAGAATACATAAAGATACAGCAGTAAGAGATGTTGTATTTAATATAGGTACTGGATTTGATACAGTTGTTGAACCATTCCCTGGATATCGAGTATGGGATATTAACCCTACATTAGCAGTACCTCAACCTATTGTAACTTATGAAATTTTAACTTACAGCTCTATTAATAGTGCATGTGACTCTTATTGTGGAATTCCTGATGTCACTATATATGGAAATGGTTCTACATTAATAACATCCACTATATTATATTCTGATATTACAGGGTTGGCCCCTGTTAATCAGGGTTGGTATTCTGATGGAGTTACTATTGCTTATGTACTTACAAATAGCGGAGTGATTACAGACGTCCCAAGTGCCTCAGGTTGCAATTGTATTCCATTACATGGGTTTAAACTTAGATATGATATAGATAAATGTTTATCTTGTAATGCACCAATTTTAGCTACATGGTTAAATAATGCAGTATTTTTATCAGCAACTATAGCGTATTCAAATTCTATAGGTACAGTATTTGCAACAGCCGGTTTTTATTCATATAATAGTGGTGATATTATTGAAGTAGGATCAAATGGTGTAATTATATCTCAAGATAATTGTTTTAATTGTATTTTTCCTTTGGTTTGTGAATCATATCAAATTTTGAATACAGGTACAGAGATACTTAATTACAATTATATTGGTTGTGATGATTTACCATATTTTGGAACGATAAAGCCGGGCCGAACTATTATAACCGCATGTACTGATATCGTAAACTTTAATACTACCGGTAGTACCTGGTCGTACTTAAGTATATCAATATGTTAAAAATCAACATAATAGAATTGTTCAAAATATTAAAATATTATATTTAAAAATATGGCAGCATCAACAGAAATAGGTTTTAGTATTAAAGTCGACGGAATTGACAGAACAGTCAAGTCATTAGGTGAGTTGAACTCCGCCATAAAGGATTTAACAAAAGAAGCTACTGAAGCTGATTATGGTTCAAAATCCTTTGATGATATAACAGAAAGAATTCAAACAGCAAAAGCTGCTGTTAAAGAATTTAAGAATGATACCAGAACCAAGGAAGTAAAGGATCAGTTCTCCGACCTTGCAGGCGGAGTAACATCTTCTTTTAGTGTTGCTGAAGGTGCATTAAAATCATTTGGGGTAGAAACAAAAGCTATGGCAGGTGTTACTACTGGAGCAAATGCTGCTATTAGTGCAGTTTTACAATTTCGACAATTACAAGAATTAAAGGTTAGTTCTGCAGTTGCATTAAGAACAGTAGCTGAAAGAGCTGCTGCAGCTGGTACTGTAATTTTAAATACAGTTAATAAAGCATTAAATATAACATTAACTTTAAACCCTATTGGGCTTATTGTAGTTGCACTTGGACTATTAATTATTGGAATATTAGCAGTTGTAGGACCTATTAAAAAATTCATATCTACGTTTGAAGTACTTAATGTTGCATTAGAAAAATCAATTAATTTATTTAGAAATGTTGCTTCATTTTTAACAGGTGGGCTAATCGATGATGCGAGTACTTCAAAGACTAGAAGCAACGCAGATTCTGTTATAAAATCTTTAGACGATGTATCAAGTGCTTCTAATCAATCAATAGATACAGAAAAACGTAAATTAGCAGTAATGGAAGCTTCAGGCGCTTCTGCTGAAGCTTTATTAGCACAAAAAAAGAAGATTAATTTAGAAGAAGTTACTTCACGAACCGCAGCTGTAAATGCGTTATTAAAACTTCAAGAAATAGATGGTGAATTAGATGATGATAAGAAAAAGAAGTTAGCAGAATTACAAGGCCAAATTCTAGAATTAAACAATGCTGCATTAATAGATCAAACAACATATGATAAAAAGGTTAAAGATGAAGCAGCAGCTACAAATAAAACAATTTTAGATAAAGCTAAGGCACATAAAGATGCAATGCTTAGTTTAATTGTTACTTCTGTTAATAAAGAAAAAGAGTTAAAGCAACAGATTGAATTAGAGTCTATTAAAGATGAACAAGAACGGGCTAGAAAAGAGTTAGAATTCGAACAAGAAACTGCTAAAGCAGAATTACAAATACAAATTGATAAATTTGCCAATAAAAAGAAATTAACAACAGAAGAATCTGCTTATTTGCAATCTCTTAGGGCTATAGACATTGCATTAACTCAACAACAGGGTTTAGCTACTCAAAATCTATTAGACGATCAATCTAAAGAAAGAAAAGATAAAGAAGCTACATTCCAAACAGAATTAAACGATCTTAAATCTGAATTTGCTTTAATGTCTATTGAAAATCTTAGAGAAAGAGCAAGAGCAGAGCTAGAAGTAGAATTTGAGAAACAAATTGCTGAAATTAATGCAAGTGAATTAACAGAAATTCAAAAAGGTGAAAAAGTAGCAGTAGTTAGATCTATTAATGCTATACAAAAAAAAGAACAAGAAGCAGGTTTTAAACAAGATGATTTAAACAATCAATTTAGCTTCAATACTGCAGCATCACAAGATGAAACATTAACATGGGCTGAACGTATACAAAGAGTAAAAGATAATCAAGCTATTTTATCTCAAATGGTCTTTGCTTCAGAAGAAGAAAGAGCAGATGCTTATAAAGGTCAAAAGAAAGCTGAAGTTGATATTGATACCGCTGCCTCTGCTGCTAAAATGCAAAATGCAGAAAAAATTTCTAATTTATTAGGTGGTCTTTCAGCACTTGCAGGTAAAGAAACAGTAGCAGGTAAAGCATTAGCAATTGCTCAAACTAGTATAGATACATATGTTTCTGCACAAGCGGCCTATAAATCATTAGTAGGTATACCTATAGTTGGACCAGCATTAGCCACCGTCGCTGCTGGTGTTGCAATAGCTGGTGGTTTAATGAATATTAAGAAAATCGTATCAGTAAAAGTTCCTGGAGTTAGTGGTGGAGGTGGAGGTGGCAATACAGCACCACCAACCCCCGTATCAAGTAAGTTTGCACGTGGTGGTTTCGTAGCAGGTATGGGTACTTCAGTGTCTGATTCTATTCCCGCAATGTTATCAAACGGAGAATCAGTTATTAATGCAAATTCAACCTCTATGTTTGGTGGATTACTTAATCAAATAAATCAATCAGGGGGTGGAGCACCTATAAATACTCCAAACGATAATATGAACAATACTCCACCAATATTTAAAACATATGTAGTTGCTTCTGATATGACGAATCAACAAGAAGCTAATAAACGAATAAGAGACATCTCAAAAATATAAAATGAAATACTTAATGGAACAATATAATTTTATGATAACTGCTATATTTGGTAGCGTGCAACGTATAGTATCTATAATACTTGCATTTTTAGTACCAATTACAGGAATACTTTTTACTGTTATAGTTTGTATAGTAGCTGATACAATAATGGGTATATGGAGATCTAAAAAACTAAAAGAAAAAATAACATCACATAAATTAAGTCGTGTAATATCGAAGATGTTTTTATACAATGGAACCATCATCTTATTTTATATTATTGATTTTTATATCTTTAATGAAATTATGATAACTTTCTTTTCTGTACCATTACTCATGACTAAAGTAGTTGCATTAACATTAGCATCAATTGAAATTTATTCCATAGATGAAAATTGGAGAGATGTTAAAGGTAAAGGCTTATTTGATGCCTTTAAATCTTTAGTTTTACGTGTGAAAAATATTAAAGACGAAACTGATAAATTAACAAAATAAATACACTATGGAATTTAAGAAACTTATAATAGATTTAGGAATAGTTTTTGATGATATATTGAGCGGTATATCTGCGGTATCACTAGTTGAATCGCCTGCAATAGAACTTGACTTCAGATATTTTAATAAAGAAACATTTGATATTGATGTTACGGCACTAGAACCTTATGCTGACTCAGGAGTGCATAAGAGACGTATAGAAGACGTTTATTCATCTGATATGATTGAAACTATACTTAAATTAGCAGATGTGCTAGGCATCTCTGATGATGCCGTGGAGCTACGTACTGAAAAGTTTGCAACTACTGATATAGTAAAAAGAATTTATAAGTATACAAGTTCAAATGTTGCTAGTGATTCAAGAGATTTCTGTAGAGGTATGTCAAAGAGATACTTTTCAAGAGAAGATATTGATGCGATGGACGGAATGAATTCAGAGTTTGGTGCAGGAATTGGTGGTGGAACCTATTCTATCTTTAAGTTTAAGGGCGGCGTTTCATGCCAACATTACTGGCAAGCTTACGATTCTATAAAAGTTGGGAATAAAACACAGATTTTCCAAGTTGCACCAGAATCAAGAGATGAAATTATAGCTGCTACAGCACCTCGAGCAACTCAAGGACGTGGCTACGTAAAAAGACCACAAAGAAACTTACCACCTTTAAGCGGCCATCGAGCTTTTTCTAAGATGTATTTCTCTAATGATGAACAAAGGATTTGTGTCGGTCCAGTACTTATACCTGATATGGAAATCATTAGAAAGGATGAAAAAACCGGTAAAGAATACTATGTTAAGTTCAGTGCAGAATCGATTGCAGAAATCGCACAGAAGTTCATGAAGAAACGATTAACTGATCAAACTAATGTAGATCACAATGAGAATAAACCTGCTGATTCATATATTTATGAGGTTTGGATTACAGAAAATATGGAAGACAAGGCGAACTCAGTATATAACTACAACGTACCAATAGGTACAATGATGGTGAAAATGAAAATCGACGATAAAGAAACATGGGCTAAAGTGAAAAGTGGCGAGTTGAGAGGTTTTTCATGTGAAGGTAACTTTGCCGATATGGATGAGATTGAGTCAAGGAGACAATATGAGAGGATTGTTAATATTTTAAAATAATATACAAAGATATGACAACTCACAATATCTTTATATTTAAACATATAACACCAATAAACAAAACTATAATAATATGAATTATAAACTTAAATTAAATGCTGTAAGAGAAATCTTAGGTCTTGCAGTAAAATTAGAAAGTGCTAAAACAAACGAAGGTGTCGTTTTAGAATTTGAAAAACTTGAAATTGGATTCCCAGTTTTTGTAGTATCAGAAGATGGAACTCAAGTTCCAGCAACTGGCGATGTTACTCTTGAAGATGGCACAATACTAAAATTAGACGAAGCTGGCTTAATTACTGAAATAGTTGCCGTAGAAGAAGTAGCAGATATAGAAGTTATTGCAGAAGAAGTTGTGGAAGAACCTAAAGAAGAAGAAGATGTTAGAATGAATGACAAGTTCACAGCAATATTCGAAGCTATAGAAGAAGTTGCGGAAGAAGTAGCAACTATAAAAGAAGAAATGGCTGCATATAAAACTAAAATGGACAAATTTTCAAAAGCTCCAGGTAGTGCTGCAATTACAAACATAATTAATCCTAAAGAAGTTGAAGTTATGGATGCTTTTGAGTTTAAACTTAAAGCTATTAAAAACGCAATGAAAAACTAAATATAAATAAAAATTAATAAAACAAATAACAAATTATGGCATACGATTTATCAGGTTTATCAGCATATGTAGACCAAACCTCACAAACTGACTTAATAACTAAAGCGTTATTAAAATCACAAACTGTAAATAACTTAAGCGTAAAAGTAGGTTTAGTTTCAGGAACAGTAAACTTAAACATCTTAGATGGTGTTGCTGACATATTAGATGCATCATGCGGATTTGGTGCAGGCCAAACCGGTTTAAACTCTACTATCTTTACTCAATTACCTATCGTTGTAGGTGCAAAAATGATGAAAGAGCAACTTTGTCCTGATGTACTTTATGACACTTGGTTGAGTTCTCAACTATCTGCTGATGCATCACACGAAACAGTCCCATTTGAACAAGCTATCGCAGATTTTAAAATTAGAGAAATCAACAAATATGTTGAAACTACTTTATGGGCTGGAGACGGTGCAGACCTTGATGGTTTGTTATTCCAAACTGCAGTTGCTCAAGGTGCTGTAGATGCTACTGCATTTCAACCTGCTTGGAACGCAGGTAACGCTGTTGCTAATATGTGGGAATTAATTGATTTAATACCATCCGCTCTTAAACAAGAAGATGATATTGTCGCTTATGTTTCTTATGCTACTTATTCTAAGTTAGTACAAGGATTAATAGCAACAGGTAATTCTATATTACTTCAATATCCTAACATTCAAAATGTAACGGGTGTTGCTGAAACAAGCTTCATTTTCCCTGGAACAAACGTTAAAGTATTCGCTGCACCAGGAATAATTGATCCATCAGGAGATAGCGCTGTTGTTGTTGGACCTAAAAAATACATGTTTTTCGGAACAGGTATAATAGATAATAAAGATCAATTCAAATTTTACTACGATCCTTCAAATGACGTAATAAACTTTATGTCTAAATTCAAAATTGGAACGGCGGCTTACGCAAGTCAATTTGTTTCAACCATATAATATTAATTAAAAATAAAAATAAAAATAAATATAAATATATATGGCATGTAACATAACATCAGCGATTGCATTAAATTGCATGGACAGTGTCGGGGGTATAAATCTAGCTTATATTTTAGCAGGTGAAATCACCTCTACGACTCAATTAGATGGCGAGATAACAGAGATTACAGGAACTGGAAATTTCTATCAATTCGAATTAGCAAAGGACACTGCATTTTTTAGTGAGGCTGTTACGGTCTCGAATACTGCAGGTTCAGTTTTTTATAGCGGAGAGTTAACAATCGTCCTTCAAAAAATGTCTGCAGCAAAAAGAAATCAAATACTTTTACTTGCAGCTAATAGAGAATTAAGAATTGTATTCGTAGATAATAACAATTTAACTTATATTATGGGTCTTACAAGAGGCGCAGTAATATCAAGTGGAAATATCGCTACAGGAACTGCGTTGGGAGATCTCAATGGAGCTACTTTAGTATTTACATCACAAGAACCTCAAAGTGTAGGTATTATCGATGGAGATTTAGCTAGTGTATTATCGGGTATAGTAATTGTAAATAGCTAAGACTTAAATAATTATAAATAAAAAGAAGCTACTTAATTGTGGCTTTTTTTATGTCTTTATGTTTGCACTTGTCGAAATGGTATCGAGTCAAGTTAAATCGAGCACCAAATATAGGACAATGTGGACATTGAATTATTTCTAAACGAACATTTTGGCCTTTATTACGATATTCATCCCATTTACCAGATTCTACAAGATTTCTACCTTGAATTGCGCCGCCTTTTTTGCCACCTTTAGAACATACTTCAAATGTTTGAACTCTATTAATTCTACTTTCTTGATAATGATTTCCATTATCTCTATTTCCAAAGTATTGTAACTGTAATTCGATTTCTTTGTCGCCAGCATCCCAACCAAATTCATAATCTCCTTCTTCTTGCCATAAGATTTCAGAATTAGTAAATCTTTGGACGCTCATTCTTCTTTTAAAGTCTGTTGTGCATCCTATTTTTTTACCTGGTATCAAATAGACTGTATATGTATACATTTTCATATATCTTATACTAACATTTGTCACTTTGTTTCCCCTAATATATAAAATAAAATATAACACAGCATGGACGCTATAACATTAGAAAGAATTAAAACTGCACATCCAAAAATCAGAGAACAATTATTAGCAGACTATATAGAAGCCAATAATCTTTTAGGAAAATATGTTAGACTAAGATTCTCATATGTATACAGAAGTCCTGCAGAACAACATGAAATCTTTTTAAGAAAACCAAGAGTTACCCGGGCGGATTCATGGCAATCAATACATAATTATGGTTTAGCTTTCGATATCGTGTTATTACTTGACAAGGATAAAAATGGAACATTCGAAGCCATTACTTATGATATGGTAAAAGATTTCGATTTAGATAAATCTCCAGATTGGAAAGAAGTTACCGACTTATTTTTATGTAAAGGTTACACCAATGGATTCATATCGAATGGAAAGAAATGGGACTACCCCCACTTTCAAAAGGATTTTGGTTACAAATGGTCTGGCCTTAAGTCCTTAATTAATTCCGGAGCTATCATAGAAGATGCAAATGGTATTACATATCCTAAAATTTAATAGTTATCTTATTCTAACATTTGTCACTTTGTTTCGTTCTTATATTTAATAATATAATGATAAACTTACAGAACATACAAATCAACGATGACATAATCATCTACATAAATACGTTAGATGCAGATATTCCTTATGATACTAACCTATTCTTATTTGGTTTTAAGAATGGGTTCACAAACAAGTGGACATATGTTATCCCAGATATTGTCAAACAAAATACCCGTTTTACTATCTTCAGCATTGATTTAGTAACTATAAATAATCAAGACCCTGAAAATGGTTTAGTTGCTTTATCTCCTGATGGAAATTGGAATTATAAATTATGGGCTATCGATACACCTACTCTTTCACCTGAATTTGGATATTTGTTAGATGAAGGGCAAGCGTACCTAGAAGGCACCTCAGATGAAGTAAACACAATTGTATATATATCGGATAATGAGTCAGAAGAGAATGTGGTATACTTAACAAATAACGAATCAGTTTGTTTAATTTGGAAAGATGCGCCCGATCTTTGGCAATTCGCAGCAACTGAATGGCAAAATTGTAATTAAAATAATATAAAATAAAAATAAATGGCAGATTTAAGAAACAAATACATCTATCAATCTTACCCAAGTGTAGTTGGTATTGGTACAAGCGGAACCTCTGGAGTTTCTGCAACTCCTCAAGCATTAACAGATGGTATTGGTGTTGAACTCCCTATAACAGTTTCATTAACAACTATTGAAGTAAAAGATTTAACTTCAAATAATTTAAGTATTCTAGGATATGGAGAAGTTATAGATAATACTGGAACATGGGTTGGAGAAGGTGCGGCTGGAACAAGTGGAACAAGTGGCACATCTGGAACAAGTGGAGCTACTGGTTCTTCTGGACAAAGTGGCACATCTGGAACAAGTGGAGCTACTGGTTCTTCTGGACAAAGTGGCACATCTGGAACAAGTGGAGCTACTGGTACAAGCGGAACAACTGGTACTTCAGGAACTTCAGGAACAACTGGTACTTCAGGTACAAGCGGAACTGATGGTTCAAGTGGAACAACTGGTACTTCAGGTACAAGCGGAACTGATGGTTCAAGTGGA
>Ga0209284_10002365_pt1 | contig 25972 bp, 26 predicted proteins | sample FRY03_FD_187211 | JGI IMG/M metagenome (GOLD analysis project Ga0209284, IMG submission 187211) | Freshwater microbial communities from Lake Fryxell liftoff mats and glacier meltwater in Antarctica - FRY-03 (SPAdes) (version 2) | ecosystem: Environmental > Aquatic > Freshwater > Ice > Glacier...
AGACTTAATAATAAAACGAGATTAGACCTAGACTCTTCTTTTCGTTTCACGGGAGTATATTTAGATGTGTTAAATGATAGCTCCAACTTTGTAGATCGATTTGACTCTATGTATAACGATGTGGTATCCAGAAGCAGAAAAGACGCAAACTGGCTTTCACTTCCTTCCACTATTAGCCTGTCTTATCAGAAAAGACTTGGCCAAAAAGCCATAGGATCTGTAAGCTTATCTACTATTGGAATAGGAGCGTTCGGGATCTCTGGTAACGTAGGACTGCACTATACTTTCGGACCTAATTTTGGGCTTTTTTCCTCACTAGGATATGGCAATTTTACTGGATTGCAATGGCGAGAAGCAGCAGAGTACAGAACAGGCAGAAATACCTTTTATCTTTCTGTAGTAGGATTGCAGTCTCTAGCCATTTCTAAGCTAACCAACAGTTATGGTGCTAGCATAGGTTACGCTTTCACTCTTTAGTGAACAGCATAAAAGTGGGAGTATAATCCTTCTACTACTCCCCAGCCAAAGTCTTGTAGGTTTCCTTCGGTACAGATAATCAGAAACAGATCTGTGCTAACTAATTCGTCACCTATGTTCTTGTCTTTCGCGTACACAGGAGCGGTATAGGAGTCTGGATATACTTGCCTGTTATAGTACCAAAACTGGCTATGACCAAGTATGGAAGGGAAGTTAGCATTATACATTCCCCAGTAGTAACTGTCCGCTATTACAATAGTCTTCAATTTACTTGCTGCCGAGTCTTTTGCAAAGTGAATATTGGGGTAGCCCATTTTATTTCCATCCAATGTGCTTAGGAGATTCATACCCGCAGCTATGTCGTAGTCATATGTCCTCTCCCTATCACTTTCTACCGCATCCCAAACAGCGTGCGATATAGGTTTTGCAGTACTTTTCTCTATATGCTTTATAATAGTATCCGTGGCCAAACACATGCCGTAATAGCTCCAATGAACTCCATTTTTTCCGTAGAGAGGATAGGTTGTTTTACCTTTGTGCTCCATGAAATAGCGATTCAGGTCCAACACATCTAGCCGATAGTTTTCTGCTGTATTTATGAATTCGCTATAGTTGGTTTTGATGCTTTTTCTTTTAAACTGGCTAGGGATAAATTCAGGATAGAAATAACCTTTGCCGGGAGCTATAATTGTAATTAAGTTCTTACCCAGTTTAGCCAAGGTGTCTTGTATCCGTTCTAGTTTTTTCCCTTGCTCTTCCATTCTGCTTCCCCCTAAAAAATTGATTCCTAAATATGAATTAATGTAGTTCTGTTCAAATAGATAACCCTCTTTTCCTACTATTACATCCTTAGCGTTTGCCTCCGAAAAAAGCCAATAGTCTAGTTGATTCTGAGTTCGAATACCAACATTTCTAAGACCATAGTTTTCTCTAAAATAGCGATCTGAGTTTAGTTGATATCTCCCCTTAAACCATTGGTCTAAGGTCAAAGGCATGTGGTAGTCATGAGTTACAGGAATAGCGTATTTTTCTATTTCATTAAGATTAGAATAAGAGGCTATATGGGGAGTCGCAAACAAAAGTCCGAAGAAAGAAACAAGTGCTATTTTAATGTTCTGGTGCATACTAAAACCTAAAATAAATGAACGGATTAAACCCGTATGAAGAAATAGACAAGACGGATAACACAAGCAAAAAGGTGCAAATGCTTGCCATGACTAGGTGCTGTTTGTTACCCGTATGATTACCATATATAAAATCTTTAACCCGCCTACCTCCAGGCAATACTACTAAGACGGAGAAGAGTATAGCGAGGATAAAGTAAAACCAAAAGGACGTCTCAAAGGTGCTCGCTGGCAAGTTATTAAAAGAGAACATTGAATTCAAATAAATTTTAGCCAGGCTTATATTTTCTATTCTAAAAAAAACCCAACCAATAGTCACGATGAAGAAAGTAAAGAACATACGAATAGCCAGCGGAACCTCAAAAGGCAACCTGTATTTTAGTATTCGTTCTAGCACAATAAAGAGACCGTGGTACAAGCCCCAAATTACAAATGTCCAAGATGCTCCGTGCCAAAGTCCAGACACAAAAAACACTATCCATAAATTTCTGTAAGTGAGCCATTCAGACGCCTTTTTGTTTCCTCCCAGCGGGATATATAGGTAGTTTTTCATCCATCTGCCTAGCGAGATATGCCACCTTCTCCAAAACTCAGCGATGCTTTTGGAAGTATAAGGGCTTTCAAAATTTTCTGGAATATTAAACCCTAGCATTTTACATAAACCAATGGCCATATCCGAGTAACCCGAAAAATCAAAGTATATCTGAAAGGTATACGCCAAAGCTCCTATCCAGGCATCTGGTGTGCTAAGATCTATCAAATCCCCACCCATAATTCTGTCAGCTCTCAGGCCCATTTGGTTCGCGAGGAGTGTCTTTTTACCTAGACCTATGGAAAATCTATACAAACCCAACAATACGTTGTTTAGAGTCTCCTGGCCTACTCTATTAGTTATTTGGCCAGCTATTTCCTGATACCGCACTATAGGCCCAGCTATGAGTTTTGGGAAAAGCAAGATGTATAGTTGGTAGTCGACAAATCTTTTTAGCGGCTTGTGTTTGCCTCTGTATATGTCTACAGAATAAGTGATAGACTCAAAGGTGTAAAAGGAGATGCCAATAGGGAGCAGAACCTTAGCCATCCGAACTCCATCAGCAGAAAATGTGCCCAGTATAACGTTAAGATTATCTACAAAAAAGTTGGCGTATTTAAAATAAAACAAGAGCCCTAGATTGATACCAACAGAAAGTGCTAACAGCCATTTCTTGGCGTTTTTTTGAGATACTTTGTGCATTTGGTTAATGACAAAGTAATCTACCAAACTAGTCCCAATAATTACAAAAATGAATCGAGGAGCACCCCAACTATAAAAGAAGATACTGCCCGTAAGTAGCGTTATGTTTCTGTGTTTGGGTGGAGTAAGATAATACAACACCATAAAAATAGGCAGAAAGTATAAAACGAATGTTATGCTGCTGAATACCATCTGTAACTACTTTTGGGATATTAACTCAGAGGCTTGATTAAATCTTTTGTGGCTAGCGATTTGTGAAATTGGCTCGTTAAATTCTCGCCAAATTGAATAAGCTCTTCTATCTCGCCAATAGTCATTACACGGAAATAGCGGAATATAAGAATCTCGTTATTTCTGCTTTCAATATGATATCTGTTGTTGTCAAGCAAGAATGTTTTAAAACCAGCATTGAAGAATCCCTTTATAGCCTTTTTGTCTGGTCCTTTTATAGAGAATTTTTGAGCAAAGCCTTTATCTCCATCAAAATCGATATCTTCTTTTATAGCATAATCTAATAATCGCATAAAAAGCCGCTCCTTGTCCAGTTCAAAATCTGGAATCTCCATATCAAAGCAGATTCGAAGCATGGAGGTGTTGTGCACTTCTGCAGCCATCAAGGCTCCTTCGTCAAAAGTTATATCTATTAGTTCCCAACTTACAGTTTCGGTATAATCGCCAGAAACTCTGTTTTTTAGGTACTCAATGGGTCTTGTTTTAAAGAAGGTGTTTACTTTTAGGTAATCGGTATTCCAATCTAATTTATGATTAAAATTCCAATGACGTGAATAGGCAAATTCTTTGAGCTCTTTCTGCCTTTTTGACAAGGGTTTAGTTACGGCTTGGGGCAATGTGTGAATACTAAACGGGTGTTCGCTGGTAGTAAGGTGCTCATCTAATCCTATTATCTCATAATGTCCACCCTTATCTGCCTCGTAGTCTTTGCCCCAATTATTTGTAAACTCAAGTAGCGAAAAATCGACCAAACGAGCATGTGAAAAATCGAATATTATTCGCTCATTTTGTGGTATAGTGCCAAGTAATTTTCGCATTTTCAAAATGCTTGAGAAGTTAGCGACGCCTTTTATTCTGAGGTGAAAGTGGTCTTCTATTTTGGCTAGATTGAAAGACGGAAGAATCAGGTATTTAAAGAAAATTCCGGCTGGCAGGTGAGAGCGAACCAAGTGTATTACGATAGTAAATAAAATTCCAATTAGAATTCCTTTATTCAAATCCGTGAGAAGAGTGGCTATGAGTGTTACGCTGAGAATTAAGAACTGTTCATATCCTTTCAAGGAAGCGTCTTTGAAAACCTTAGGGGAGGCCAACTTATATCCGGTAAACACCAGAATAGCCATAAGGGCTGCTTTAGGCACCATTTTAATATAGTCAGAAAGGAGGAAGACAAACAAGAGGATAATTACTCCATGCACAAAGTTAGAAAACCGGGTTTTCGCTCCATGGTTTATGTTAACAGAACTGCGTGCTATCACCGCGATTATAGGCAAACCGCCAAGAGCTCCTGAAAGCATGGTGCTTAGTCCCATGGCAGCTACCTCTTTATTTAGATTGGTCTTTCTATTCAGCGGGTCTATTTTATCTATAGCCTTAGCCGAGCCCAACGTTTCTATAGTAGAAACCAAGAAAACCGACAATACAACCAGCCAGAAACTTAGAGTTCCTGTTTTACCAAAGTCGGGAAATATAAAAAAATCATTAAGTAGGTCGCTGGGGAGCGAGAAGTTTATGAGATCGTTGCTTGGTATTAGAGTGTGCGTTTTGCCAAATAACAGAACCTCGCCGCCAGTCGTGAATTGGAAAAGGATGTATAGCGGGATGGCAAAAAACAGCAACCAAATGGGTGCGGGAACATATTTAACAAAGCGGTTTGTAATGTAAGGGTGTATAGCTAGAATAATTAGACTATTGAAGAAGATGATTGCAATAAGCGGGTTCATGTTGGCTAAACTGCTTGGAATTGCAAGTAGTTTATCAAAGTCATTCATTTTACCAATTTCGACACCCAGGCCAGGATGCACCTGCCCGGCAAGTATAATAACCCCTATGGCTGCCATCATTCCTTGCACCACAGAGGAAGGAATAAAGTCCGCCAATCCGCCTAGCTTAAAAAGCCCAAAGATGGCCTGCAAAGAACCCGCACACACAAAAGCCGCAAGCATATATTCCCAGCCATCTAAAGCGGCCATTCCTGCTATTACTATACCAATAAGTGCTGGAGAAGGCCCATTTATGGAAACGTTTCCGCTTCTGATTAATGAAGTAAAAACACCACCCACTATAGCTGCTATTATTCCAGCCAACAGGGCTTTAGTAGGCAGGCCCATGGCTAAAGCTACACCTATAGCTAAAGGTAATGCTACCAGGGAAACGCTGAAACCCGCAAGCAGGTCGTTTCTCCAGTATTGTCTTATATCTCTCAGTATAGTTTTGATAATTTCAGCTTTTAGTTAAGAAGGCCAATATAAGGCGATTTTTGGGAACGGAATTTTGACTAACTATATAGCGGAAAACCTTTCATGAGTTCGTTCACCTCCGTTTTTACAGCGGCAAGGTTAGCCTCGTCTTCAGGGTTTACCAGTACTCGGTCTATTAGATCTGCTACCGTATCCATATGCTCGACCTTCATGCCTCGCGTAGTAATAGCCGGCGTGCCTATGCGTATCCCAGATGTCACAAAGGGAGAGCGTGTTTCAAATGGAACTGCATTTTTATTGATAGTAATGTCTGCTTTTACGAGTGCGTTTTCTGCTACTTTCCCAGTAAGGTTTTGGTCTTTTGGTCTCAGGTCTATCAGCATCATATGATTATCTGTGCCTCCAGATATAATTTTATATCCTCTTGCCACCATAGCGTTAGCTAGTGCAGCTGCATTTACTATTACTTGCTTGCAATATTCTTTATAGCTTGGGTCTAGTGCCTCGCCGTAAGCTACAGCTTTTGCTGCTATCACATGCTCTAGTGGTCCGCCTTGTGTGCCAGGGAAGACCGCCCCATCTAAAACGGCACTCATCTTTTTTATATTTCCTTTTGGAGTAGTTAGTCCCCAAGGGTTGTCAAAATCTACACCCATCATAATCATACCGCCACGAGGTCCGCGTAGTGTCTTATGTGTGGTAGTAGTCACTATATGGCAGTGAGGTAGCGGATTGCTAAGCAGTCCCGCAGCTATCAAACCACTTGGGTGAGATATGTCTGCAAGTAGAAGTGCACCCACGCTATCGGCAATTGTTCTAAATCTAGCGTAATCCCAATCTCTAGAATAGGATGAAGCTCCACAAATGATAAGTTTTGGCGTTACCTCTTTTGCTTTAGCCTCTACCTTGTCCATATCTATAAGACCGGTAGCCTCTTCTACCCCATAAAAAGCAGGTTTGTATAGCTTACCAGAAAAATTAACTGGACTACCATGTGTCAGGTGCCCTCCGTGTGATAGGTCAAATCCTAGAATCTGATCTCCAGCGTTTAGCACTCCAAGCATTACGGCGGCATTTGCTTGGGCACCACTATGCGGTTGTACGTTTACCCATTCTGCACCAAAGAGCTCTTTAGCCCTATCTATGGCAAGTTGCTCTACTTGGTCCACTATTTCGCACCCCCCATAATAACGCTTACCAGGCAATCCTTCAGCATACTTGTTAGTAAAGACACTACCCATGGCTCGCATTACATTTTCAGAAGTGAAGTTTTCTGAAGCTATAAGCTCTATGCCTTCTTGTTGGCGTTTCAGTTCTAAGTCTAGTAGGTCAAATATTTTGTCTCTCATTTCGATAAATCTTAACGCAAATAACGGGTCAAATAAGGAATTTTAGACTATGATTTTTTGTGCACTTAGTGAAAAGACTAGATAGACTAAAAGGCACAGAAAAGCTCCTACAAAATGAAGCGAGAGGAGCAGTGCAATGCAGGCCACTACTAAAGCAATTCTAAGCATGTTTAGCGGCTTGTTTTTAGATCCTATTTTAAGAGAAAACAGTTTCACATTACTTATCAAGAGAATGCCACCAAGTATGCTAAAAAGAAAAATGAAAACAGGATGTGAAAAGATTATGTTGGACCATTCGTACTGTTCTGCAGCTAGCGGAAGTGCAAAACAGGCTAATGCAAGTGCGGGTGTAGGTAACCCAGAGAAGTAGTCATTGCTCTGCTCGTTGATATTAAACTTGGCCAAACGATATCCTGAGAATGCAGCAATTAGCAACGGAAAGAAAGGAAGAATATCGTCTAAGAACGGCAGTCCTGTTAGAGATTGACCTGCCCCGTTGAAAAGTTCATTTTCCCAATAGCAATAAAGCACTAAAGCTGGAGCAACACCAAAGCTTACCATGTCTGCCATGGAGTCTAGCTCCTTGCCCATTGGCGAGCTTACTTTAAGAAGCCTAGCTGCAGTACCATCCAAAAAATCAAAAATTAATGCTGCTGCTGCGAGCCAAATGACTTGGACAAACTGTAGTTGAAATGCATAGATAATAATGAGCGTACCGCAAAGTAGGTTAGCCAAGGTGAGCAGGTTTGGTATTTGTCTTTTTATCATAAAATAATATTATCCTTTTAAGGTTTTAGGTAAATAGTTCGTGTAGCGTATTAGACACAATCAATGGTTCCTTTTTTTATTTTTCTCTCACCTTTTAAGAGTAAAGCAAATATGCCTTAAAAAATTACTTTCGCAGCATGTCTAAGGAGTGGTTAGAAAATGTGCCAGCGTATTTCGATGGATACTTAAAATTAGTAGGCGAAGACAACTTGATAGACGCGATGAAAAACTCGAAAGCAGAATTTACGGCTTGGTCTCAAGACATTTCAGAAGATAAAGGAACATATGCTTATCAAGAGAGCAAATGGTCAGTAAACGAACTGCTACAGCATGTCATAGATACGGAGAGAATCTTTCAGTACCGTTCACTATCTATCGCCAGAGGAGAGATGATTGAACTTCCTGGTTTTGACCACAACTCGTATGTTAAAAACTCGAAGGCGAACACTCGAAAACTGAGTGATTTGATATCAGAATTTGAACGCCTAAGAGACTCAAGTATAGACCTATACAGTAGTGTCGACGAGATTAACATGAAATATAAAGGGATGGCCAATGGCTTTGTAGTGCAGCCGGTATTGTATGGTTTTCTTATTTCTGGCCACTTAAGGCACCACCTTAATGTGTTAAAGAGCAGATACTAAACAAAGTTACGCATCTGCTCATAGACGGTTTCGCGTATTTGTTTACGAGACATTGTTTTTTCTGATTCTATGCGGTTTCTATTGCCTTCTCCGTGTACCGACACCACTTCACCTTTTTTCATCTGTCGATAGCCAAACTCAGCTACTTCTTTACTAGTGGGGAAAGGACTGTTTTCCTGTGGAGGTCCGAAGCCTGCCACTTCTCCAAACTCACTTTGTGTGGCCCCGGGACATAGAGCAGAAACGCGGACGCCATATGGCCTTAGCTCTTCAGCTATTGCTTCGCTAAAAGCCAATACAAAATGTTTAGTAGCAAAGTATACGCTCATCATAGGACCCGGTCTAAATGCCGCGTCTGACGCCACATTGAGGATGCTTCCGCTTGTGCGGGTTTTCATTTCGGCAGCATATAAACGAGTAAGTTTAGTGAGTGTCAGGATATTGAGGTTTATCATATCCTCCTGCTTCTGCAAGTCTGAATCTGCAAACTCCCCTAAGTCTCCAAATCCGGCATTATTGATTAAGTACTCTACAGTAACTCTAAGGGATTGCACTTTTTTGTAAAGCTCTTTAGCACTGCCCGGAAGGGAAAGGTCTAAGGCAATTACACTAACGTTAATGTTATATTCAGCAGATAGTTCTTCTGCTAAAGTTTTCATAGACTGTTCTCTGCGAGCTACGAGTATGAGATTTATTTTGTCTTTGGCAAATTCTCTAGCTAGTGCCGCCCCTATGCCTGCGGATGCTCCTGTGATGAGTGCTGTCATTTATTTTTATCTAAAATTTAAAACCCAGTAAAGCCAAACCTTTGAATGTAATCTATGCCCATCTGCTTTAGTTTTTCTCGGTATTCTATGAATGAGTTCTCAAAGCATTGATTTACCACTTCGTCCGGCAATAAGTGACTTACTATAACTATTCTTTCTTTGAGTATACGTTCTATATTTTCAGCAAAATATACCTGCCAATAGTTGTAGGCCACTTCTTCTATCTCTGTAGAAGGCTTTCCCATTAGGTTAAGCTCAGACATAGCTTTTTCTCTTTCACTCTCAGGTGTTTCTGTATTCTCTATAAATGCGACCAGTTTAGTAATGGCTTCCAATTGTATCTGTTTATTTGGTGAAAAACGAATATACGTTTTTCTGTTATTTTTGAGAGTATAGGAGGATGTTATAATAAGCTGTCTGCTAAAAAAGATCCCAAAGCCTATGTGTAACGCAAACCCATTAGGCGAATGAAGGTTTCAACAATCGAGTCTTTGGTTTGGTAATATTGACAGTTTCTGAGAACAAAAACACAGGGTTGAGGGAGAAGTAGAGTTTTATGACGAACCCATCTCGGAACAATTCAGGAGTACTCAGTTGTTTTTTAAAAAGTGAAAAACCCTTGCTAAGCACATTTTATAATCCTTGTTGTTAAAAAGGGTGAGATAATAAGATTATGTTTTGACTAATTCCCTATTTTCGACAGCATGAACAAAGAACTCACTATAGGCAGTAGAATAAAACATGCAGAGTACGGAGATGGCATCATTTGCAGGATAGGTATAGAGACATTTACCATCAGTTTTTTTAATGGAGGCGGCCAAGAGATAGACCGCAAAGAGGAACTAGAAATAGTGGAAGTACTAGAAAGTGCCAGCAATATGGTAAGTGTGGACGAGATAGAAGACATATTTTATGGGATGATGAGCCGTTATACAGATGCTACAGAGCGAGTTCATTTAGCAGACAAGTGGAAGAACGGGCTTATGGTTTTGGAACCAAAAGACACAGATTTGTCAGTCAAAGAAATTCCAATAGACACGTTTTTTCACAAGATAGTGATGGTCCGTGACCGCCTACGTGTTCTGGAGCAAAATATCAATAGTCATAAAGTACTCGATGATCAAGACAAGGTAAATCTGCAGCAATATATCACTCGTGTCTACGGTTCATTGACCACCTTTAATATTCTTTTTAGAGATAAAGAGCAACACTTTAAGGGAGAAGGAAAGAAGGGCTAGCATTACCCTCCTCTTTTAGTAACAGAATGTCTGCTATCAATTGCTGTATGGCAGCCTTATTCAACCCGTTGTATATTCCGCGGATATGTCTATCCCCATCTAAAAGCACAAAGTTTTCAGTATGCAGGAAATCCTCATTGGTTTTGGTTTCGCCTAGATCCTCTTCTACGAAGTATGCTTTTATACCCAGAGCATAAATTTGAGATTTATCTCCGGTTAGTAAGTGCCAGTTTGGAGATGTCACTCCTTTTCGCTCAGCATAGGCTGCCAAGGTAGGGATTGAGTCTACACTTGGAGTGATCGAGTGAGACAGCAAAACCTCTTGATTGTCGCCAGCAAAGCTATCTTGCAATACGGCCATGTTGGTCGTCATCTTTGGGCAAATACCGGGGCATGTGGTGAAGAAAAAAACTACCACAGTTATCTTTCTGTCAATCGTTTTTCAGTAATGTTTTCTCCTTTTTGATTGGTCAATGAGAATGAAGGAATCCTGTGAAAATTAGATGCCTCAATAGATTCTGACTCAAGCCAATACGGGGTGAATGATGCATTTTCATAATAAGGCAGGGAGTCTACTCTGCTATTATTTTGGCTTTGACCACAAGCAGAAAGCACGAGTAAAAGGGCTACTATTTTAATCTGCGTATTGTACTTCTTCCTCTTTTAGTTCGTAACAAAGGTTTGCTCTTTTGAGACCGAATATTCTACCATTTTTTGCTTCGTAGTTATTATAAATCTTACCATTCTGTCGCCAAGCAGTTTGCATTCCTTCTCCCTTGCCCACGGCTAGGTTTATTTCTTTAAACTTTTGTCCTGAGCTATACCATTCTGTCTGTGTGCTGTATGGCACTCCTTTCTCGAAGCGAGATAGAGAACGAAGATTGCCGTTTTTCCACCAAGACTTTTCTTCCCCTTGCATCTTCCCATTCACATAGAGTGCTTCATAGCTGAGCAAACCAAAGCTGTAATACTTTTTATTCAATCCGTGTCTGACTCCTTTTTCGTAGGATAGAACCTCAGCGAGTGTATCATTGGGATAGTAGGATTCAGATACACCAGAAAAGGGCTCGTCTAGGTAATAGACAAGCCCTTTGTTTGGTATAAGTGTAAGTGAGTCGGACGATATAGCATCAGACTTACTTGATATGTTTTGCGTAGTAGGTGAGCCACAGGCTGCGGCTACCATTACTAAGCTTGCTATAAATAAGTTATCTGATCGCACTAGCAGTTCCTTGGTAATCGCCCGGGAAAAGTATGTAGTATGATCCTAGATATAATTCATTTTGAATGTGATAATGATACTCTGCTTCTGTAGCATGTTGAGTGGTACTTGTGTGTCCTCCACTAGCGTCTAGGTCAGTGGGATAATCTCCAATAGAGTTGCATTTTCTGCCGTATAAGAAAAAACCATCAGCTATGATGCCGATTAGTTTATCGTCATTGTCAGACCAGTGCTTAGGCTCAAGGTGATAGTGGTAACTTTGCGGTCCTGTGTGTGCACCACTTTTATCTAAAGAACCTACCGCATCATCCAAAGGGACGTTTGGTCCCTCTTCGTCATTATGGCTAATCCTATAGAGCCAAGTCCCGTGGCACTAGTGCTAGAAGCTTTAGATGGCGTTTCCGATACTATAAGCGTATATGAACCATTAAAATCGTCAATATTTCCAGGGGCCATTTCTTCATAAGTAGTCACAGTAGGCTCCTCGAAAAGAGGGTGATTAGATGCCGCTGCTGGAGTCGTAAGCGTCATTCCCCTTGGGTCAGTAGTAGACCTTGTTTAGTATTAGACCAATATGGAGATTTATGATTATGATATCCCGTGGTTTTTATAGTCACCTTTCCATCTGCTCTTGTTACAGTTACGTTATCGCCAAACTCTGCGAAGGCAGCATGAAGACCTTCTGTAGTTCCAACGGGTGCAGTCGTGGCATCTTCATCATCTTTACAAGAAGAGAAGGAAATAACAATAGTTAGAGCTATTAGCGATAAGATTGTTTTTTCATATTAATAATTGTTTAAGTTTTGACAAGACTATGGTTGTTTTTATTACACCCTATACCTCTTAATCTAGGGGTTGCATTTACGACTTGAATTTAAGGGTGATTCAAAGCAGGATCTGTTTTTAACGACTCAATTTGTCTAATATGCCTCACAAAAAAAGACGTACTCCCCGTAAAGTATTTATCTTCAACTATCTTAATACAATCATCCAGGGTGATGTACCGAATATTCTTTATGGTAATAAGATGCATTGTTTTTTTGTTATTTTCAATTTGTTCTAAAGCAGATTCTTCAATTCGACCGAACATGTAGTCGTCAGGTTTTATTTGGTTTTGAGTTGCTACTTAAAGGTATATCCAAAGCAATTTATTTTCTTTTTCTGATTGACAGCCGATTGTCACAAAGAGAAGGATACAAAATAGGAGGTGTTTATTGATTTAGGTTTTCAATTGAGAGGAAGGAATCTTCTTAGAATCTAGACAAGTCATTTTAGACTTTCTTATCTATCTCATTTTTAGCTTTTTCCCAACGCAGCAAGTTTTTCTTATGCTCTCGCCTTTCGTTAATTATAGCTCTGATGGCAGCCACCACTGCTAAAAACGAAACGACGATGCAAAACCATAGAAGCATTTACACAAACCTAGGGTCGGTCTCCATCATAGTTCCACACTTGTCACAAGTACGGAGCTCTTCGCTAGCATAGTATTCTCTGAATCGAGGCTGAAAGTCTTTTTCTACATCAGTTAGAGGAAATTTTACTTCGTGCAGTTTATGGTTACAGTTGTCACAAAACCACATCAATCCGTCTTGATGTTCCTTGCTTCTTTTGCACTCTATTACTAAGCCTATACTCCCTTCACTTCTGATAGGAGAGTGAGGGGTCATGCTTGGCAGCAGAAACATTTCACCTTCTCTTATATGAACGTCTACCGCTTTGCCCTCCTCTTGTATCTTTACAGTTATATCGCCTTCTAGTTGGTAAAACAGCTCTTCTGTTTCATTGTAGTGGTAGTCTTTTCGAGCATTTGGCCCAGCAACTATCATTACTATATAATCCCCCGCGTCTTTATACAGGTTTCTATTTCCAACAGGTGGCTTTAGTTCGGTTCTATGTTCGTCTATCCATTTCTGGAGGTTGAAAGGTCGTCTTACTGCCATAGTTTATTGATTCTGCAACGAATTTAATGATTTCATGGCATTTCACAATATCCAAAGAAATGTAGTACGTTTGCAATAGAAAATTTAATATAGAAATTATGCTGTTATTTTTAAACATGGGAGGTTCTGAGTGGATATTTATCATACTAGCCATACTCATTCTTTTTGGTGGTAGAAAAATTCCTGAATTAATGAAGGGAGTAGGCTCAGGAATAAGAGAGTTTAACAAAGCTAAAAACGATGTAACAGACCACCTAAGAGACGGAATGAATGAAAAGCCTAAATCCGAAAAAGAAGAGGATAAGAAGGCTGAATGATTTCAAAAATATATACATCACTTTCTCATATACAAGAAGACCTAGCTAACAACAAAACTTCTTGTGTGGAGCTAGCTCGTTACTACATAGCTCAAAACAAAAAGCACGCTGGCCTCAATGCCGTTTTAGAGGTTTTTGAAGAAGAGTCCCTCAATAAGGCAGTAGATATAGATGCAAAAATAAAGGCAGGAACGGCGGGTAGGTTGGCTGGAATGTTTTTGGCTATAAAAGATAACATTTGCTACCAAGGGCATTTTTCCTCTTCGTCTTCTAAAATACTAGGCAACTACGAAGCGATATATACTTCAACAGCATTGCAACGCCTTTTAGACGAAGATGTTATTGTTGTTGCTCGATGCAATTGTGATGAATTTGCTATGGGAGCAAGCAATGAGAACTCAGCCTATGGTGCAGTTCATAATGCTGCCGACCATAGTAGAGTGCCCGGAGGAAGCTCTGGAGGAAGTGCTGTTGCGGTACAAGCAGATCTTTGTTTAGCAGCCTTAGGCTCAGATACGGGTGGATCGATAAGGCAACCCGCTTCTTTTACGGGTACTATAGGCATAAAACCCACATACGGCAGGATATCTAGATACGGACTGCTGGCTTATGCATCTAGTTTTGACCAAATAGGGCCTATCACATCTAGTGTGCAAGATGCCGCCCTTCTTATCGAAATAATGGCGGGCAAAGATGAGGCAGATGCCACATCTTCTTCTGTAGAAGTAAAGCCTTATAAGGCTAACCTAACCAAGAAATATAGAATAGCATACTCCAAAGAAGCTTTGGAAAGCGAGGGCCTTTCTGACAGTGTGAGAATAGCTTACATCAACCTGATAGAAAAACTAAAGCAAGGCGGCCACACGGTAAAAGAGAAGTCTTTTCCGTACTTAGATTATATGGTGCCGTGTTACTATGTGCTCACCACCGCAGAGGCCTCTTCTAATCTTTCTAGATATAGTGGCATGTTATACGGCCACAGAAGCACTCAAGCTCATGATATAGAGTCTACTTTTAAAAAGTCAAGAAGCGAAGGCTTCGGACCCGAGGTAAAAAGACGTATAATGACTGGCACTTTTGTGCTAAGTGCAGATTCTTATGACGCATTCTATTCCAAAGCTCAAAAAGTGAGGAGAATAATACAACGAGAAAGCAACAAAATACTAGACGAGTATGACCTTTTCTTGTGTCCAACAACACCAACAGTTGCTTTTGAAATAGGGGGAGAGGAAAGCAAGAACCCAATAGCAATGTACCTAGCAGACATATTTACTGTGCAAGCACCGCTAGCTGGCCTGCCAGCCATTTCTATACCTACAGAGGAAGAGAACGGACTATCAATCGGCATGCATTTTATGAGTAAAGCTTTTGCAGAGAATGACTTATTCAACATAGGCGAGATAGTATCTGAGTACTATGAAAAGTAAATTCGTCTTATTTGCAATAGGATTAAGTTTTCGGTGTGTGGCACAGGGATCCCAGGCTACTATGAATGCACAGTTATACAGTCTAAAAACACAAGCACCTCTAAATTTTAATAATAATGTTGGTTCTGCGGCTTACTTATGCGGTAAAGCGTCTGCCCAAAACCAAGAGGTATTAGCTACCTACAGTGCATTCGACAGAGACTTGACACAAGTCCTTGAGGAGAACAATGTACCTGTGGAGCTACGTTTTGCTACCATACTTTTATCTGGCGTTGAGTATCTATCTTCAGATTTATATGACTGTGAGGTATTAGAAATACTAAAATGGAACAATCTTGATGGCGACAATATAGACATTAACCAAAAGCTTGTCATTAAGGTAGACTCAGCTAAAAAGGTATACTATCAAAAGATAGACAGAATGAATAAAGAAGAGCGAAAAGCTATTCAAAGAAAAGATTAAATTGGACCAGTGAAACTGGATAGAAATAAATATCTTGAAAGCAGAAGTTTTAAGCCCGGAACTCTTCTAGTTGCTATTCTTGCCGTTAACCTATTGCTGGGCTTCGTTGTCGTTTTCTTTCCGTCTGAGGGCATTTCTATAGGGGACAATGCTAAATTAAAATTTGTATCTTTAGATGAACTGAATGGTACTTCAACTCAAGTGTCTGAGGAGATTGATTTAGAAAACATTCTTAAGGGCATTTCCCTATCTGAAAATACGGAAGAGGATTCGTTAGGAACATCTCTTGCCAAGAAAGGCAGAATAGATACAACACAAAAAACAGATACTAAGGAGATACCTTTCCAGAGAAACATTCAGTTTCCTCCTCAAAACGCCAACGCCCTAAAGACATTAATACACGCTCTAAAATATGAGAGTAAAAGCAAAACAGTTAGAATCTTACATTATGGAGATTCGCAACTAGAAGGAGACAGAATAACAGACTACGTGAGAAATAGAATGCAGCTCCGTTTTGGAGGCGAAGGTCCGGGCATTGTTCTGCCTAAAGAACCCGCCGCCAGCTCAAGAAGGGCGGCTTTCGTTTCGGAAAGTAAGAATTTTAAGAAAAAGGCTATTTATGTTAGAGGTGCAACTGCTGAAAACGGAATGTATGGAATAGGGGGTTCAAGTTTTGAAATAAGTGGTGCGTATAGTACATTTAGTGCTTGGATGCAAGACTCCGCGAGCGGGGCGAACTTTACAAATGAAAAACAAGCTACCGCATACATTAGCATAAAAAATGGGCAATCGGGATACGACATAGCAAGACACTATTCTAGGGCAACATTGCTCTATCATTCAGACCAACCGTTTCAAGTAAATCTAAGAGCAGATAATTATGTGAATGATTATGTCTTGAACCCGGCATATAGCATCGGCAAGTATACTTGGAGCATCTCTCCTCAGAAAAGCATAACACTCTCATTTACTAAAGGTAAGTTTCCTACGGTATATGGGGTAGCTCTAGATGGGGCCAGAGGAGTGGCCGTAGATAACTTCGCTATGCGTGGCAGCTCCGCTTTAGGGTTTGACAAAATAAATAAAGGGCACTACTCTAGACAGCTAAATGAGATGAATGTACGGTGCGTAATAATGCAGTATGGCATCAACGTTGTCCCCAATGTAAGGTCAGACTATAGCTACTATAAAAACATTTTGGTACGCCAACTTAACAGTATAAAAGCGGCATATCCTGGAGTAAGTATAATTGTGATAGGGCCGAGTGACATGAGCAAGAACAATGGTGGACAGAAGGTTTCGTACAGTAACATTCCACTCATACGAGACGCCATGAAGGAAGCTGCTTTTGAAACAGGAAGCTGTTTTTGGGACCTGTATGAAGCTATGGGTGGTAAAAACTCTATGGTGGCATGGGTGAATAAAGGTTTAGCACAAAAAGACTATACGCACTTTAGTTTTAAAGGAGCAAAGTATGTGGGCGAGATGTTTTTTGAGGCTGTAATGCAAGAAATAGACAAGGAAATAGAATGATATGGAACTAGGATCCGAATACTTTATGAAACAAGCTCTAAGGCAAGCTGAAATGGCGTATGCTGAAGACGAGGTGCCTATTGGGGCTATCGTTGTGGCTAATAGTCAGATAATAGGCAAAGGGTATAATCAGGTAGAGAAACTAAATGACCCCACGGCTCACGCAGAGATGCTTGCTATAACTGCCGCCAGCTCTTATTTGAACTCTAAGTTTCTGAATGAGTGTGAACTGTACGTAACGGTAGAACCCTGTGTAATGTGCTACGGTGCTATTAAGAATGCACGGATAAATAAGGTACATATCGGCTGTCTAGAGCCCAAGCACGGCTTTACAAATTTTGTCAGCAGCGAGGGAAAAATACGGGTAAACCAAGGTATTATGGAGGAGCAATGTGCCAATTTAATGAAGACTTTTTTTGAAAGTAAAAGGTAATCGCCTATTTTCGTAATATTACAAACTACTTATAGGTGAGAATTTTAGACCGTGTATATATAAAAAACACAGTTATGAATAATACCGTAAGACAAGAATCTGCAGCAAATGAGGTTTTTACCATTGAGCTTTTTGGAGCAAATGGGAGCAGAACAATATCAGGAGATAAGTCCATACTTTTTACTAAAATAGTGTGTAGTGAAGGAGTTACTAATTGGGTTCTTTTACACCAAAACTAAGTAGCAATCGAACTTCCTTTACTATAGTCTTTAAAATCTCAAAACCGCATTAAACTTCACCCCAAACGGCTTGGCATTTGGGTAGCGATCACCTAAATAGGTAAGTCTGTGTATGAAATCTACTCTCACAAATCTGAATATATTTTCTACACCATACCCCATTTCTACATACGGTTTTCCATTTACAAAAAAGTTAGGGTTGGTGTATTCAAAGGCCTTTGGCATAAGATTTCTGTTTTGAAGACTCATGGTGCCATACACAGCTTTTGTATTTACAAAGCTTCTCCACTTCATTTTTTTTAGCAAAGGGACTCTATTCATTATCAAACCATTGAATTGGTGCTCATAATCTGCAGAGACATATTGGTCCGCCGCAAACTCGAAAAACCCCATCAGATTATAGGAGACATCACTGCTAAAAAAGGACCGATTTCCTCTCATTATGAAAAGAGAAGGATAGGGTGCTGTACCGAATATCTTGTATGCTTTTAGTGTATATTGAAAAGTACCTAAGTTGGCTAAACTATTAAACTGCCATAGCTCTGCTCCTGCTTTATTAAAATTAAAATCGCCTCCGAGCACATCTCTAAAACTGTAGGTATAATCTAGCGAGAGTACAGGTGCTTTTAGATTACCTAAACTGTACCTACTTGTTCTGCGATATATAAATTGCTCTTTATGAGATAAGCGTCCTCGCAGATTTATACTTGTTATGTCATAGTTAGAACGGATAGAAGTAGGGTCACCTACTTGACTATAGTATCCAAGATTAAAGTCACCCACTTTCTCAAACATATAGCTCTTGTGCATGAGATTTATTTTTTGAGTATATCCTTTTATCAGTTCTTTCTCAAACCATATTTGCTTAGTGAAAGCCCTATTTATTTGGTCTGTACCTATCAGTGCAAAAGCATCATATAATGCAGAGGTTCCAGCGTCTTCATCCGTTAGGCCTATAAGTTCCACGTCTCTTTTTATAGAAACACCCGCTTTAGCCCACTTAGTTCTATTGAAAACATAGTCGCCAAACACACCGTACTTAAATTTTTGATCCTTGAAACCATAAGCTCCATATGTTCTAAGTTGAAAATCTTTATGAAACTCTGGAGTGGTCCTAAATCCCATTCTAGTTCTCATGCCTTCCAACCTATTATAACCGATTAGGTAGTACCAAGGCCCGACTTCTATTTTGCCTTTTGGTATGTGTCCTTCTACTAGTATTTCTACTATATCGATGTATGATTTTATTAGAGGCTGGTTTTTCAAAGAGTCTACCATTTGGTATATTTTTTTGTCCTCGTCTGTTATTTTCTCGTGTCTAGATGAATCCCAAAACTCTTCAGATAGATCAAAAGAATTTTCTTTTACAGTAATTTTATCCTCGTAAAATTCAAGGTCGTGCACCTTATTTATTTTAATGTCTTTGGCAGAATTGTAGTACAGACCTATCATACCTACTGAGTTCTTAGTGAGTTCTGCTATGTCTATAAGTACACGTGTTTTGCTTGGCAGCCAATACGTAGGCTCTATTTCGTCGAACTCCTGCTGAATTTTTAACTTTTCTACGAAATTCAGATTTGCCTCATCCGTAATCTCTAGACTTAGCCTTTTTAGAGCATATGAATTAGTCTCTATCCATAGCATACCCCTAAATACTAGATCTTTAGGATTTTTAGGATCTACCTGAATCTGGTAGCAGGATTTTCCGTCTATTGTTAGGCTATCTCTAAGTGTAAAATAGTAGTATGAATTTGCTTGTGAGCTAAGTGGCGAAATGAAATCTTTGTCTAAGATGTACAGGTTGTTTTCATAAAAATTATACTGCTGAAAAGTGGAACCTAATATTTGAGAAACATAGCTTTCTTCTCCTACACCCACTCCTTGTAGCTTAGTCGCTTTTATGATTTCTCGGGTTCTTCTTGGGAATTTCCTAAAATAATAGTCTGTTAAAGTCTCGGACACGAAAACGGGAAGCACTTTTTTAGCAGAGCTGTCACTGAAGCTGCTAATGGTGTCGAAAAGCGGCTCCATAGCACCAAATATTTTTCGTTTTTTGAACTTGTCAGAAACGTTATCTACCGCAAGCTGTACTTTGTTATATCCCTCGTACTCGTAGAATTCTATCTTCTCTGGGTTGTACTCTTTTTTACGTTTCTGAGCACGTTTCATGATAATGACTGCAGGATTTATACCACCCGGCCGTACTACGAATTCTTGCAAGGTGCTAGCTGTTTCTTCTAGGGAAAAATCTACAACTTGTTTCTCGTTGAGTTCTACGGCTTTTGTTACATTGGCATAGCCCATATATGTAGCCATTAGGCTATCCAAGGGTTCAGAAGTGGTAATAGTATAGTAGCCGTCAAAATCGGTGACTGCACCAAGTCTTATATTTACACCCCGTATAGCAACATAGGGCAGCGGCTCTCCGGTTGTGGCATCTGTTACCCTACCAGATATGGTAGTTTGCGACCATGCGGTAAGGCTAAGGATAAACGCGATTATTGTGGCTAAGAAGTGCTTCAATATAAAAAGTTATTTGGCAAGTATAAATAAAAGGGGCCTTACCTTATACCAAAAAGGCTAACACTGCGTCAAAAAAAGCGACAGGTTGCTCAGCATGTACCCAGTGTCCTGCGTCTGAAATTTCAACAAAACGTGACTCCGTGAAGGTTTCTTCTATGGTCAGCATATCACTTTCTGCTATGTATCCTGATTTTTCACCATAGATGAATAAAGTAGGAACACTTATAATCCATTGAAACTCCATGATGTCTATCATTTTCGGATAGAATGCTTCTATAGACTTCAGGTTAAACTTGAGCCGGTATCCAACATCTGCTTTATCTAAGTTTTTGAGAAGAAACTGGCGAATACCTATGTTGCTCTCAATCACTGCGAGTGCAGTATCTGCCTCTTTTCGTGTTTCGAAGAGCGAGAAGTCTATCGTGTTGAAAGCATCAAAATAAGCCGTATGACTGGGCTGGTATTTCTTAGGAGCTATATCTACTATGACTAGTTTCTCTAGCTTGTCTGGGTGTAGATCTGCAAATTTCATTGCCGTTTTGCCACCCATAGAGTGACCCAGAATGCTAGCTTTTTCTACTCCCAGGTCGGCCATTAGTTCTGCTAAGTCTTCTGCCATGAGCTCAAAAGACATTTCGTCACTATGTGGACTTTTGCCATGGTTACGCTGGTCCACGGTTATCACATTAAAGTGAGTAGAGAGCTTCTTGGCCATATTATGCCAATTGTCTAACATTCCAAAAAGGCCGTGTAGAATAAATAGATACTCAGTGGAGTTGGGATTTAGATATGTTTTGTGATGTAAGTGCATGCTAGTTGTTGAGTAAAGCAGGTAACGAAGTTAAAGACTCCTGGCAGGTTTTTAGTTTTTTACTAAGTTTTTTAGGCGTATGAGTTTACTTGTCTTAGTTAGATTAAGATATGGAACGGGGGTAGCCCCAAAACCCCTAAAGTACCTTTCTATGGATTCTATCATAGACCCTTCAAAATCAAATGCTGTAAAGCCGCCTTTTGCTGCGGTTTCTATTGCTGTCCAAAGGAGTAGAGACGTGGCTCCACTAGTCTTCGCTTCTAGCGTAGAGGTGCCAAAAAAGTAGGTAGTTAAATTTTTAAATTCATATATTATAACACCTGCTATCACTTGTCCTTGGGTATCTGTAGCTTGAAGGCCATGTGCCCTTGCTCTCAGTTGTAGTGCCATGAAAATTTCGCGTAGTCGTAAAAAATCGTGTGTATCCAGATTTCTAAGTTCGTCTCCCTTTCGCTCTTGAAATAAATCAATAATAACTCCAGCCTCATTTACGCGAGTCACTTTTATCTCTGCATTTTTAGCTTTTTTGACATCTCTTCTTATACCTTCTGCCGTACCACTCCATATTTCGGGAGTAGGCTTAGAAGTGTCTATTTGATAAGTGTAGCGGTTTCTTATCACGTAACCTTCCCAGTAGAAAGGTAGAGGGTAGTCAAACCAAGGAGTGCAATTAAAATCTGCCTCGCTAAAGCATGGCCTTATAAGTTCTAGAATTTGTTTTAGCAACTTCTTTTTGACATCATACTCTTTGGACACCTTGCAGTCCATAGGTTTGAAAAAGACGCCCCAAGATTGAGTAAAAATAGGTTGATAGAAGTATGAGTAGCCCATTTTATTTTTCACGGAAAAAGGGAATGCTGCTTGTATTTCATTGCCCGCACTTAGTACCACCGCCTGCCAATTTGGACTAGCCAAGCGGATGTAATCGTAGGTAGCGTATACTATACCTTCTGGAGAGGACGTTATGAAATCATCCCATAATTGGGGATCAATATCTTTACCTAGTACTAATCCATTAATCAAACTCATTTTTTATATGTCTTCTATTCCTTTCTATGAAACTCCTAATGGACAAACTCTATTGTGCGAAGCAAATTATCCGTCGGAAGTTAAACATTATTTATCAGCAGAAAAAAACGCCATGGATTCCATGGCATTGCAGTATCAAACTATCGTAGAACTTGGATGTATAGACGGCAGATACAGCTATTTGGTAAAATTAAATTACAAGACTTATATAGGGGTAGACAAATGCTTAGAAACCATATTGAATGGCAAAGAAAAAGAGTCTAAAAACATCTCTTTAGTGCATATGGATGCACTAGAATATTTAGAGCAGAAAGCTAAGGATTTTAAAGAAGGTACCTTGTTGCTATTCCCGTTCAATGCATTAGGGAACATGAAAACTAGAACGGAAATAATGGGGTATATAAAAAGGTGTCGGCTAGACACACTCATAAGCACGTATAACATTTCATCTATGGCTCTATCTTCAAGAAGGGAGTATTATGCCCTCTCAAAGCCTCAAAATTTAAAAGCAATCACAGATCAAAAAGAAGTTTTATTCACCAGTATAAACGGTCTGCATTCTCGCTCTATATCGACAGAATGGTTAAACGGCATGTTGAAGGATGTAGACTGTAAATTAACGAGCACAGCTTTGGGTAAAATTGGGGCAGCACATAGAATTATATTTAAATCAAATTCTCGCTAAACAAAAAACTATAAGCGATTTTTACATCGACTTATAGTTTTTAACTTTTAGTTTAAGAAGCCTGAATACTATCCCAGTATGTCTTCTACTGGAGTGTAATCTAGATTAAAAGCGTCAGAAACGCCCTTGTAGCAAACTTTTCCGTTCACTACATTTAGTCCTAGCTTCAATTCATTGCTTTCATTACAAGCTTGTTTCCATCCTTTATTAGCTAAATGAATAGCATAAGGCAATGTAGCATTAGTAAGAGCCACTGTAGATGTGTATGGAACGGCACCCGGCATATTTGCTACACAGTAGTGCACTATGTCGTCTATAATAAATGTTGGATCTTCGTGAGTAGTAGGCCTGCAGGTTTCTATACATCCACCTTGGTCTACCGCCACATCTACCACTACAGTACCCGGAGACATAAGTTTTAGCATATCTCTAGTGATTAGATTTGGAGCTTTAGCCCCTGGTATCAGCACTGCACCTACTATTAGGTCCATATGTGGAATAAGGTCACGTATGTTCATCTCATTACTAAAACGAGTGACTACGTTAGCAGGCATTACATCATTTAGGTATCTAAGTCTTGTCAAGCTTAAGTCTAGTATAGTCACTTGAGCACCTAGTCCGGCAGCCATTTTAGCGGCCTGTGTACCTACTACTCCGCCACCAAGTATAAGTACTTTTCCTGGAGGCACACCTGGCACTCCACCGAGCAATACGCCTTTTCCTTTTATTGGTTTCTCTAGGTATTTAGCACCTTGTTGTATAGCCATTCTACCAGCTACTTCACTCATAGGTATGAGTAGCGGTAAGCTTTTGTCAGCAGACTCTACAGTTTCATATGCCAGACATACTGCACCGCTTTCTATCATAGCATCTGTAAGTGGTCTGTGACTTGCAAAGTGGAAGTAAGTGAAGACTAACTGGTCTTTTTTGATGAGCTTATACTCTGACTCTATCGGCTCCTTCACCTTCATGATCATTTCAGCAATAGCGTATATCTCTTCTATGGTATCCAGTATTTGTGCACCAGCATCTTTATACATTTTGTCATTAAAACCGCTGCCTACTCCACCGTTTTTTTGAACGTACACAGTATGTGAACGCTTGGTAAGTTCTAGTGCTCCTCCAGGTGTGAGAGCTATACGATTTTCGTTGTTTTTGATTTCTGCAGGTACGCCAATGATCATTTTTTTAAATTTTTAAAGTGCCGCAAAAGTATAATTAGAATAGCAAATTATTGCTATTGTGATTGCATCCTATTTTAAGCAAATAATCTGCTCTCTGTAAGTGGCAGATTCTGTTTCTAGCACTATCCAAAACACGCCACTTCTAGCAGCCCAAGTTAGCTCTATTAGTACATCATTTATAGCTTGTGTATTTTCTACTAGCTTACCTAGAGCGTCATATAGTTTTATACTGTGCACCTTGTCAAGACCAGTAGCGTCTATAGTCACTTGTCCATTGGTAGGGTTAGGGTATACTTTCAAAGCGGAGTTTTCAATTTTGGCAATTCCAGCAGTTCTAGTTACAATATTAGAAGTGTCTGACTCGCAGGCATTTAAATCAACAAACAAGGCCGTATAATCTCCTAATCCCGAAATCGTTAGCGTGTTTTGTGATTGCTCGCTTATTGCAGCACTATTCTTAAACCACTTATGTGTACCACTCTGGTTACTGGTTATTATAGAGCCAGATTTAGTAAGTATTGGGGTATTGTTATTCCTGTTTAACTCTATTTCTATAGAGTCTATAAAACTACAATCGTTGTAATCCGTAACTCGCAGCCAGTATGTGCCAGAAGATCGTGCAGTTTCTATAATACTAATGCCTCCTGTACTCCAAAGGTAGCTTTTGCCTACCACGCCAGAGAGTGCCAGCTCATTGTCACACAGTGCGGTGTCTTTTCCCAAAGAGAATTCAGGGGTGCTATTTAGTTTCACATAAACGGTATCCTTGTTTGAGCAACCAATACTGTCCGTAACGGTGATAGAATACGGACCGTTAGCCGCTTGTATGGATTGTGTTCGGGCTCCGGTATTCCACAGATAAGCAGAGAATTTATCACTGGTGAGGGTTATCAAGTTATCCGTGCAGTAGCTCAAAGTATCGTCCCAAGTTTGTAGGGGCAAATCAAGTAGTATTACATCTACAGAATCTGCAGACACACATCCATTGCTGCCCGTTACTAGAAGAGAGTATGTACCCGACTGGGTTGCGACTATGGAGCTGGTAGTAGCACCCGTTCCCCAAGTGTAAGTCCCTGTTGCAATAGGCTGTAAAACATACGGGCCACAGCAGGTAGTATCAGGACCTAGGGTTACACCAATGTGATTTAGAAAGGTAAGCGTAGCAGAATCTTGTCTGGCACACTCATTACTATCTAGTACAGCTACCGAGTATTTTCCGTTAGCGGAGGCAATCACAGAAGACGTAGTATCTCCAGTATTCCATAAGTAAGAGCTAAATATCCCTGGAGAAATTGCCGCTTGTGTTCCGCAATAGGTGCTATCTTCTAGCATTAGTTGTGGTAATGGATGAATTATAATATTAGAGCTGTCTGTATATGTGCAACCCAAAGTATCTGTATAAGTGAGTGTTAGTTGTTCTGATTGTGTAATATGCTGCTCAAAGGAAGTAGAGCCGTTAGACCAAAGCACACCAGTCAAGGCAGAGTCTAAAGCTAGGCTTATTGTATCACCTTGACAAGCTTGCAAACTTGAGACGAGCGTATCTTGATACCGAATTTGGGCTTTTATAATAACAGCATCTGAGTTAGTGCAGCCACTAGGGTCTACAAGTTGTATTTTATAAGATACAGGAATATCACTATCAAAACTTGGGATACTCAATGAAGAAGTGGTCTCTCCTGCTAATAGTGAATCGTTAGCATACCATTGGTAAATAGAAGTGCCAGTGGCATTTGTAGTAGTAGTGTTTAGAACTATTGAACTCCCAGCACAAACGAAGGTATCTTTAGCAAAATTAATAAGTGTAGTAGGCAGAGCGGCTACTGTTACGGTGTCTCTATATTTCTGCGAACAGTTAAGAGGGGAATTATTAATGGAATGTTCTACAATATAGGTACCCGCTCTTTGAATTTTTAAGCTGTCCGCATTTTGACTAGATAATCCATTTCCGGAAGATTCAAAATAGGCTATACTTTTATCAAAGACAAATGCAGAATTGCTATCTAGAATTACCCAAGTATAAAAAGGAGTACCTTTAAAAGTAATACTATCTATCTGACTATTTAGATCGTACCATCCGCAACTAAGACGGGTAACATTGACTGCTGTTTCAGCACGTTTTTTCACTCTAAC
>Ga0209284_10002367_pt1 | contig 25967 bp, 17 predicted proteins | sample FRY03_FD_187211 | JGI IMG/M metagenome (GOLD analysis project Ga0209284, IMG submission 187211) | Freshwater microbial communities from Lake Fryxell liftoff mats and glacier meltwater in Antarctica - FRY-03 (SPAdes) (version 2) | ecosystem: Environmental > Aquatic > Freshwater > Ice > Glacier...
AACAATAATTCGCGGGGTGCGTTCGGCATCTCGTCGGCCGCCCTTAACGCTGCGCGCATCTTACGTCGCACACCACCTGCACGCCCGCGAACCTCGCGCTGCATTCACTCGCGGCTAGCTCCGCCGTTCGTGACAACCTCCGATCCGCTACGTGCCTCGCTCTACTATCGCCGTGCCGAACAGTATTGGGTCAGGTCTCTTTGATTCAGACGTCAAGGACGTGTGGCATGATTTCGTCCTGAAAGCATCAACGAAAAACATCCATTCGTCACTTTGCGATTGAGGTTGGTCAGGAAGGTCTATCAATTCTTACATCAAAGAGACCTGACCCCTGATGTTCCGCGCCTTGCCGTCAACCGCGTTGCACATTTGCGATTCCGCCCCAACGGGGCAAAAGGTGATAGCGTTGGGCAACGCCCCGTGAACATGCAACCCGATAAACCCAGGGCGAAACCCACGGCATTGCACAGCGTTGTTCCGCCCCGTTGGGGCTTTTTGAATTGAGTGGCCTCGGTAAACCCAGGGCGATGCCCTGGGCTTTCACCTTGTGGGCCTTTGGCCCGGAATCGCATGGCGGGTGACATTGGCCTTTGGCGTGACCTCAACAGGCGAAGTTCAACAGGGACCCGTCGCGTCGGTCAGCCTGGTTTTCGGATGGCAGGTTTCCTCCGACTATCTCTTCGGCATCGACCTGTTCAACCATGGATTCTATCGGGAAGCTCACGAAACCTGGGAGCATTGCGGAACCCTGTCAGGGTTCATGTTCAGACGGAACAGCAACCTGGGGCGGCGTTCATCCGCATTCGCGGATTCTCTGGCCCCAGGCTGATATGCCAGAGCCTTTCAGGCTCCATCCCAGCACCAAGTTGGTGGATCGACGCCAACGAACTTTCTACGCTAGTGTCAACGCGCACTGCATTTCCCGCAGAACAAAACTCACACCCGGATTTCGCAAATGTTCGGTCGTGGAAATGCGGAAGGACCAGTGAAGCGAGTCAGGCTGGAAAACCTGACGTACATTTCCGTCGCTCACCGGTCCACGCTGGTGGGACTATTCTTCATCACCACGGACGACCGTTTTTAAATAGAAAAAGAGGCCAGATACAGTCCCTGAACAAAGCTGTGCAACTCTCCGAGGCGAGGACTCAGCAGAGACACTTGTTCCGGTCTCGTAGTCTCGGTTTGCAAGATCGATCCACGTCGCAGCAATCAGCAATCAGCAATCAGCGGCGTGGCTTTCCGAGACAAATTCGAAAGCCATCGCGGGAATCGGAATAGGCGGGGCCCTGAAGACCAAGTCGCACTGCGCAACGAGCATTGCCGGGAACATCGAAGTAATTGCCGCCTCGACAAACCGGGCGAGGGTTCGTGTCCACAATGTAGATTTCTTCGTGTCCGCCTTTTGGATCAAAGTCATCCAGAATGACTTCCCAAACGCCACCACACATATCCGCCATGCCGAATCCATTCCGGCCTTTTTCACCATAATGATCCACCGGCGAGACGAACGAATAGCCGTCACTCCAGGGTGCATTCGCAAGTGGCCAGATCGTCTTACGACCAGGCAAAAAATCGACAGCGGAAATATTGAGTCGGCCCTGACCGTCTTTCAGGTCGTCACCCCAGCCGAACGCCTTGCTTTCCAAGCCCCCGCGACAAGCGTACTCCCATTCCGTTTCCGTAGGCAGTCGATACTCGAGACCTTCCGGCAAACGACCGGCCTCACGTTCCGTTTTCGTCAGCCATGCGCAGAACGCTCGGCCATCATTCCAGCTCACACAGACGACTGGAAAATTTTCCTGCATCGGAAATTCAAAATTCGGATCACGCCAGCTTTTCCCTTCCATTGGCTTCCACGGATGTGTAATTGTTCCTCGCAGATTGTATCCATCCCATTCCGGATCAAACACTTGAGTATGCCCGCCTGGTTTCTCCGCATCGGTCAAGTAACCCGATTCATCTGCGAATCGCCGAAACTGGCCGACACTGACTTCAGTACGCCCCATCCAGAAGCCGTCTTTGACTCGCATCAGTCGTGGTACTTCACCTTCATACGATTCACGATCTGTCCCCGGCGTCGCTCCACCTTCGATGCCTGTCGCCCATTCCCGTTCGGCGGCAGTGCTGCCCATTTTGAACTCACCCGGCGCAATGTACACGACCTCCAAAGTCACGTCTTTCCCCATTGGCACAACCTTCGAAGCACCCTGCGCAGGTGCGTCGTCAGGAGCGGCATCGCACGGGCGGCTCAGGGGAACGATGATCGACATGATTGCGACCACAAACGGAATTGGGAAAAAGGTACTGTGGAATTTCACGAGAGACTCTCCTGTAGTTTTTCGATCATAGTGTTTCCGGCGTTACTTTGAAGACTGTTTTCGGCAACGTGCCGACGCAACGCATTCATCCGAGCTTCATCCGAGCAGTTCGTTTCGTACTCTACCATTTCCTGCGATGGGATGCGGGCGGCCCTGCTGATCGGGCATCGTCGTTGATTCATCGTAACCCAGCAAATGGTAAGCTGTGGCTTGCATATCCTTAGGTGAAATTGGCGTATCGACGACATCTCCGCCAATGGAATCCGTTTCGCCGACAACACGACCGCGAGCCATCCCACCTCCCGCAAAAACGGACGAATAAGCACGCGACCAGTGATTGCGACCACCGCCGGCGATATTCGAATCAATCTGCGGCGTACGACCATGCTCGCTGGTACACAGCACCAGCGTTTCATCAAGCATGCCTCGATCGTCCAGATCTGTAATTAATGCCGAATAGCTCTGATCGAAAACCGGCAACAGATAGTTTTTGAGTCTCGGGAAATGGTTCGAATGCGTATCCCACACGGATGCGCCATGCGGACCGAAGGGATCCCAGAACACCGACACAAACCGCGCGCCGGCTTCCACAAGTCGCCGCGCTGCAAGGCAGGACTGGCCGAACAACGACATTCCGTAACGTTCTCGCAGTGCTTGAGATTCGCCACCGACGTCCAGAGCCTCGCGAATCCGATTTGATCCAATCAGTGAAAAGGCGCGCTGCTGTTGAGCGTTATAGTTTCCGATCTCCGCCGCGCGATCCAATAGCGGTCGTGTGGTATCGAACTGTTGCAGCAAATGGACTCTTGCATCAAATCGCTGCGCGGACAATTCCTGCGGCAGTTGACAACCGTCCGAAAGTTGAAATCGTGCCATGGCGTCAATACCGGCATGTGGATCCAGAATGTTTTCCGTTTGGCTGTTGGCATCCAGCTTTGGAACAATCACCGTTCCCTTGCCGTCGAAATCGGTCCAGAACGGATCGTGGCTGTTTCCCAAAAAGGCGGCGTAAGGACCGGCTTGATCCGATGAGCTGCCCTTGGAACAGAATCGCCATGGCAGTCCAACATTGCGAGGCATCGACGGTGATTTTGTCCCTGATCGACGTCCATCCAGATAATCCACGACCGAACCCATGAAAGGCCACTGCTGTGGATCTCGCGGACTCGTTTCCAGAGGAATGCTATACGTTGGCATTCCGCTCATGACATAGGCACAACAGTGAATCGGATATTCGTGAGTCATTGATCTCACAACTGTCAATCGATCCGCGATGCGCGCGATCTGCGGCAATCCCTCACAGATCTGCAGTCCCGGGACCACTGTATCAATGGCCTTCATCTCGCCCTGAATCTCTGCGGCGGCCTGCGGCTTTGGGTCAAATGTTTCGTGCTGTGGAGGTGATCCGAATAGAAACACAAAGATGCAGGCTTTTGCTCGACCGTTACGCGGCCCCGACGTTTCGTTTGCGAAGCTCGCCCCGGAACCCAACCCGAGTGCGCTGATGCCGCCGATCTGCAGCAAGTCGCGACGAGTGATCCCGTTGCACAGTTTTTTTGCACTTCCCGATATTCGAAGCATTGGCTCTTCCCTTACAGTTACGGGACACCCATTTCCGCCAGGTCTTTGCAGACCAGCGAGCGTCAATCATTTTCAACTATGTTATCATGCGTTGTCCCGCCAGCGAAGTGCCAATCACGCGGCTGCTGGAAAATTCAGTGTGCGTTGATTGTTCTGTAATAAGCACGTTCACCAGGTGAATGCGAAATGGGATATCATTCGTACAGCAGTTCCATCGTCATAAATCGAATCGGGCGTTGGGGTTTTGGCCGATCTCGCCGGAGGTGTGATCCCCGCGCGTTTGGCCAATATCTACTGACTCTTTGCGAGATAAAAGCCTGCTTCGTCATTGACGAATTTGTCTATTTAAGATTGGTGACGTTTCACATAAGTGTTTGAATGTTTTGCAAAGGCCGGATTCGTTAAAATTCGGGTGGCTTTCGGATGCTTCTGAATGCTGACGAATCCGGCTACACGTATGCCCCGTCGCCCGCTTGAATTTCGAATCATCTATTCCGTGTGAGGACACTTATGCTCGCTCGTAAGTTTGCGGCCGATTCCACAAAGCCTGGTTCCAGCAGTCCCTTTGGTGTTTGCAGACAGCGATGGAAAGCCATCCTTGAATGTGGCGCGATATTTTAACGAGCGTTGTGAGGGCGATCGTCCGGATTTCATTATTGTGAAGCTTGGAATCAATGATTGTTTTGGATTCAACCCGGACGATGCAAAGCAACTGGATACTCAGATCGATGGGGTTTTTACACAGCCTCGTTTAACCGTTTGCCGACAGGCGTACGTTTTTCCGCACTTGCGTACGCCTGTCGGTTAACGGTTAAACACGAAAACTTATGTGCTGGTGCTTAGCGTCGGGAATTGGGAAGTGAAAACACAGTTCGCGGCGAAGCCCGAGGCTAGCGCCTGCGGCTCAGTGATTAGGCGAAATACGAACGGTGACTTTGCCGTCGTTGTCCGCTCGATCTGACCACTGGTCATTGATCTGCAGCCAAAGGATGCCGTCGATTGGCGACTGCAGAGTCTTAGAGCTACCGATTGGGATGTGTCGCGTTGTTTTCGTGCCGTCGGTCGATACGATGGCTCCAATGACTTCCCCGAGCGGTCGGCCACGGACGTAGTCAATGGTGATGCCATCCGGCTCGGAGATCCATGGCTTCGTTGTTTCTCCCACAACGAATCGACCTTGGCATTCGATGAGAACTTGCTGGCCGGCGGTAAGCTCGAAACCTGTCGAAACCCATTGCTGACCAGCGTCGAGTGTCAATTCCAGTGGCAGTGTGTTCGCACCATGCAACGGTTGTGATGGCATCGCCGTGACGGACGGGAATCGCACGGTCGAAACGTCGGCTTCTGCTAGCCCGTCAAGATACAGAGGCCAGATTTGATTCATCTCCTGCAGCGTTTGTTCCGGAATCTTCGCCATCGCATCATTGAATTGTTCCTGTGTACGACAGGTTGCAAGTGTTGAAAATTCCGGCTGCAACTCGGGATGGTGGTTGATGAGCCACACGAGTGCCCAGGCGTTTGCATATTGCGAATCTTCCACAAACGTGTTGTCGGGAGGATACATGACGGTTTGTAGAGAAATGATGTCTGCCAGTTCGCCAATGGTCGATGGTTCCTGATTGAAGTGCCGATGAACTTCAGCAATGCGATGCCAGCCTTCGAAGCCTTCACGTGATGTTGGCAGCATCGCAAATTGGCTCTTGGTGACGTCGGTATGCAACCGGTGAGTTGCGAAGTATTCGGCAATGCCTTCCGTGTACCACAGCGGTGGAATATCGTTCATGCCATATTCGCACGACATGAAACAGTGGACAAATTCATGAAGCAACAAGTGACGTCGGTAGTAGTCTGCGGGCTGGTTGTTGATCCAGAATTGATAGCCGAAATGGCGACCATGCCGAATCGTGAATTCGTCCGGAGGCATTACGTCAGCCTCTTTGAATCGCTCGCGAGCATCCATCAGGAATCCAGTGACCTGAAATTCCGTGCCAGCAATATTTGGCGAGAGTTTTCCAAGGCGCGCTTCGAGATTTGCAAACAGGGCATCGGCGAGTTGTGGAAGTTCCGCGACGGATTCCTGCGGCAGATCGGTGACCAATACCAGATGTTTTGATTCCACCATTCGCAGGCCGTGAGACAGAAGTTCTTCGGCGTTGAGTTCGGGGCGGTCGTCAGGGAGTCGAAATCGCTGCGGAGCGATCGGACGTGGCGGATCACGTTGCTCTGCATTCGCCGCAGAGACTGAACTTGCGACTGCCGTGGAAGGCGTCGCCGTGCTTTGTGTCTGAAGCTGTGACTCGTCACGTGTGGCGGAATCATCGACACGATATCCAGACACACGTTCGTCAGTGGGATTATGTGCTGATTCGGCTGCGCTTGGCTGCGAACCTGTTTGCACATTGTCTGCGGCTGGCGGCGGAGTTGAACTCCCGCCGCATCCGAGCGCAATGCACAGTATCGCCAAGCCTGTGATCAGCGCCTTGTGTTGAACAAACGCCGGTTGATGTTTTCGCCCCAAAAATGAGTTGAGAAGTGTCTTGCGATTGTCCCCTCTCCCCCGCACATGATTTGCCAAATTCATAGACTTTCCTCGGGGGGGGGGAGAGGGCTAGGGTGAGGGGGATTTTCTACTTGTTCTTCAGCGATGTTTGACAATAGAACCGTCAGCCCCCTCATCCGGCCTGTCGGCAAGCGTCAGCCAAGTCCCTGCTGACGCAACCAAAACAGTCTCCCCCGATCTCGGGGGAGAAGGGACATGCGAGCGATTGCCGTGGAAGGCGTCATGCATGACCACGAACGATTTCATTACTCCGGCAACGGCTGGTCCTTAGTTTCTTTCGCAAAGTAGAGCGTCACGATTCCGATCAGGAACACTGTTGACATCCACATCCCGGCGTACCGCCAATTGTCTGGTGCAATATAGCCACGCTCAACGGTAAACACTTTAGCCGTTAATAATCCGAAAATAATCGGGCCAAACGCCGCAACATATCGTCCCACGTTGTAGCAGAACGACGTTCCCGTACTTCGCAGGTAAGTTGGGAAAATTTCCGGGAAGTAAATTGCGTAGAGCGAAAACAGCGATAACTGGAAGAAGCCCATCACCGCAATCATCCAGAAGTCGCTGGGAGCATCCAGCTTCCAAAACACCAACGCAGTCGAAAACATCGCAGCGATATAGGCGATCAGGAACGCGGGTTTGCGACCAAGTTGTTGAGCGATCCAGCCGAAGCAGTACATTCCGAGGGCTGCTCCAATCTGTTGCGACAACAACGTCAGACTCTGCCACCATGTCAGTTCGCTGCTGATCTGGTCTTCCATAGATTTGGCGACGACTTGTTCAGATTCGGTCAATTCGCGTCGTTCAGCCTTTGGCGTCAGCTTGACTTCCCACTCCTTGAACATCGTCAGCAGAGCCGTTTTTTCTGCATCCGCATCGGCACTCTGCATTGCAACTTCGTATTTCTCCATGGCAACACGCTGACGGAAAACCATACGTGTCAGATCGCCGCTGAAAAAGCCGATGCCCCACAAACCGATGACACCAGGAATCGCCAGAAACAAGCCGACGAGTGCTGATCGACGCCAGCGAGGATCAGTAAACAAGGCCCTGTAGGAACCTATTCGCTTGTCACGATTTGGATCATTTTTCATCTGCTGCCAGCGTTCTGGCTCTTTCAGTCGTCGGCGAATGAAAAGAGCGAGAAGCGCAGGGAAAGCTCCAATCACAAACATGACTCGCCACGCGCTCAGGCCTTCGGCTTCCCATGGAGCAAGAGCTGCACCAATGAACGCGGCAGAAATATTTCCAACGGCTGACAGCGCCTGCAGCAGACTCAAAGCGCGAGGCCTTGCACGATCGGGCATGACTTCAGCAACAAGGGCCACGCCAACTGCGAATTCTCCGCCAACGCCCAATCCCGTCAGGAAACGAAAAAAGGCAAAAGACCAGAAATCCCATGACAGGGCGCTCAGGCCGGTAAATGCGGAATACATCAGAATCGTGATCACCATCGTCTTGGCACGACCGATGCGGTCACCAAGTGATCCAAAAATCAGTCCGCCCGTAGCCCAGCCGATGATGAAAATACTGGTTGCATATCCGCCCCATAATCCAATCTGAGGGTCCCCGGCCGGAACATTCAACAGGTCGCGCATGGCCGTCGGACGGGCCAGCGTAAACAATTGTTGGTCCAGGCAATCGAACAGCCATCCCAAGGCGGCGACGATCAGAACGAACCAGTGATAGCGTGTGAGTTCTTTGTACCAGACGTAGTTTGGGTCCTTATTGACCGGACCGTCTGGCTGATGAATTTCGGCGTGCAAGGATATCTCCTGCGGAGGGAATCGTTTTTGGGGGAGGGATTTGCGAAAGTCACGGGAAACTGCTTTGATCGTCAAACGTCGCAACGCAGTATCGTTCTGGAAATCCGTCGCACTTTGTCAAAACATGAGACATGGTTCAACCATATCGCCGCTCCAAATTCAGGGTTCGAGGAATTTGAACCGAATTTTGCCCCGATTTCAGATTTTCGACTGGTCGGCTGTCATCTTCCTGGGGGTTGTCGTGGCCGAGATCAAGGTTCTGAAGTTTGGGCAGTTTAAGCCCGTTGCTATGTTTGTGTTCAGCTCGGGGATGCGGGCAAGGCGGAATGTGCTTGAATCCTCGTGTGGGGCATTGGGTTAAACATTCTCTGTCTGGCGGAAGGCGCATCCTGGCTGTTAAGTTGTGTCCGAATTACGCGGTTCGCTTTAATGATTCAGGCAGAGTCAGCCCAATACACTGCCGTGTTGTTGGTTTAATACCAATCCGCAGGCGCAATTTTTCGGCCATCTGTGATGCGTTGCAAAAACCATGAACTTTACAAATCTCATGACAGTCGCCACAGACAACTTGCTGCCCGCAAGATTGCAGATGGCATTTACGTTGGGGTTTCATATTATCCTGGCATGTCTTGGCGTCGGGATGCCGGTGTTGATGCTCGCGGCCGAGTGGCGGTTTTTGAAGACCGGCGATGAATTGTGGCGCACGCTGGCGCGACGCTGGTCAAAAGCCTTCGCCGTGCTGTTTGCCGTCGGCGCGGTCTCCGGAACCGTGTTATCGTTTGAGCTTGGACTGTTGTGGCCGGAACTGATGGGCCGCTGGGGCTCCGTTATTGGGTTGCCCTTCACGATGGAAGGCTTTGCTTTTTTTCTGGAAGCGATCTTTGCCGGCATCTATCTTTACGGCTGGGACCGATTGCCAGCTCGCGTGCATTGGTACACTGGCTGGCCCGTCGCCGTTTCTGGTTTCATGTCGGCCTTCTTCGTTGTCACGGCGAATTCGTGGATGAATGCCCCGACGGGATTTCGTCTGGTCGATGGCAAGATTGTTGATGTCGAACCCTTTGCGGCGATGTTCAACGTGGCGACCGGAGCTCAGACGACTCACATGCTGGTGGCGGCCTACCTGGTCACTGGCTTCAGCGTAGCATCATTTTATGCACTGCGAATTCTGCGCGGCAGTCAGCATCCCTACGATCGCAGGGCATTGACGTTAAGTCTGCTACTGGCGTTGCCGTTTGCACCCGTGCAGTCAGTCGTCGGAGACTGGTCGGCAAAAGTTGTGGCGAAGTCTCAGCCGGTGAAATTAGCGGCGATGGAAGGATTATTTGAAACTCAACGGAGAGCTCCGCTGCACATTGGCGGTATTCCAAATAAGACGACTCGAAAGACGGATTACGCGATCTCAATTCCCGGTGGCTTGTCGTTTCTGGCTTATGGTGATTTCAACGCCGAAGTGAAGGGGCTGAATGATTTCCCAGACGCTGACATACCTCCGGTCGCTGTTGTCCATGTTGCGTTTCAGATCATGGTCGGGATCGGTACACCGATGGTGCTCGTCACGGTCTGGTGTGCCATCACCTACTTTCGGACTCGAGCATGGCCGCGATCTCGCTTCTTTCTGTGGCTGATTGTTTTGCTTGGTCCGCTGTCAATTCTGGCCATGGAAACTGGTTGGGTGGTGACGGAAGTTGGCCGACAGCCGTGGATCGTGCAGGGCTACATGCGAACGACCGAAGCAGTCACGCAGGCACCTGGAGTTTGGGAAGTGTTTGGAGTGACGCTGGCGATTTATTTTGTGATCGGAATCGGCACGATCGTTGTTTTACGGCAGCTCGCCCAACAGCCTCTTCCGGAGAATCCACATGGGGCCTGATGACATTCTGTTGATCGTGATGCTGACCGCGTTGACTCTGTATGCACTGCTTGGTGGAGCCGATTTCGGAGCGGGCGTGTGGGAGTTCACGACCGCGCTGCAGGCGTCGGACAAAGAGCGGCAGCATATCTACAAGGCGATTGGTCCGGTTTGGGAAGCCAATCACGTCTGGCTGATTTTTGTGCTTGTGATCCTGCTGAACGGGTTCCCGATCGCATTCGCCGGTCTCAGCCGCGCTTTGTGGTTGCCGTTGTTGCTGGCTTTGTGCGGTATCGTGTTTCGCGGCGCGAGCTATGCGTTTCGTTCGCACAGTCATGGATCACATCGTGAACTCAGATTATGGGAAGCCGTGTTCGCAATCGCATCCACGGCAACACCGTTTTTTCTGGGCGCTGCGGCGGGAGCTGTTGCGTCGGGCAAATTGGCGATCACGTCCACTGGTGAGTACAACGACGATTACCTGAGCGGCTGGCTGTCGCCATTGGCCGTGTTTACCGGATTCTACATGATCGTCATGTGTGCGTTTCTGTCGGCTGTGTTTTTGTTTCGCGAAGCCGATCATGTAAATGATTCCGAATTGAAATTGCTGTGGCGGCAACGATCTTTGTCAACCGGTATCTGGATGGGAGTCCTCTCGCTGGGTGGGTTGGTGATGGTTGAACTGGAATCACCGTCGCTGGTTGCCGGATTTCTGTCGCGTGGCTGGCCATTGATTCTTGTGTCGTTGACGTGTGGCGTCGGTTCACTTGTGGAAGTCTGGCGCGGCCGCAGCACTCGAGCGGTCATTGCGTCGTCTGGTGCGGTCGCTGCGGTCATCTGGGGTTGGGGCGTTTCGCAGTATCCCGTCATTCTTCCGCCTGGTATTACCAGTGCGATGGCAAAAGCTCCGGATAACGTGCTGTGGATTATGGTAGGTGTGATCATGACCGGCGCGGTGTTGCTGTTGCCGGCCCTTGCCTACTTGTTCATGCTATTCAAGAGCAATCCTGCCGAACCGAAACGCGTGGAATCCTGATCTTGCAGATCACGGGAGCAGAATTTTTTCACCGTTAGCCGACAGGCGTCAGTTGATAACTCCCCCGGCCTGCAGGCTGTCGGCTAACGACTAAACACTGAAACTGGTGCATGGGTGCTTACTTCAACGTGGCGATCAGGACGCCGCCAACGATGACCAGAATCCCAAACAGTCCCGCCACGCGGAAGAAGAGTTTGCGGTGTCCGAGCATCGCGACAAGTCCGGCTTTAAAGACCAGGTTTGCCATCACGGCCGCGACAATCACCTTCCAGCCGATTTGCGGCGTGAGTCGCTCTGCCGCGACCAGGCGTGACGTCGAAAGTGTGATGGCATCCATATCTGTCAGGCCTGAGAATACAGCCACGACGAACAGCCCGCTGCTTTCAAAGTGAACTCGCGCCGCTGCGACAGCAAACATGATGAATGTCCACATCGCCCAGCCGTGCCACGATGCCGTGCAGTTGCAGCTTCATCTGCAGTAATATCGCGACCGTTCCCCCGACGGCGACCGCGACGGATTTGTCGCCTTGCAGAACGTAGGCTCCGACGGCAAACATGAGCGGCATAGCAATCGCCGTGGTCAGGCCAGCGTGATCGTCGCTTCGAGTTGGATTGGAAATTTTTCCAAGGACCGTGGTTGCCACAACCCCTGCCAGTCCGACTGCGACGATCCAGCCACCGTAAGTCGCCGCCAGTAGAGCGCAAACTGTGCCGAAGACAGTCACCAGCGGAAACGTACGAATTCCGCCAAGCGGAGCACGCACATGTTGTCGTTGCAGGCCGACCAGCAACCCCAGCATCAGTGCGATGCCAAGGTCTTCAAAGATCTGTAGTGCTTCCATCATTCTTTGCTTTGAGCAACCAATACGAGACTGGAATCACAAACAACGTAAATGCAGTTGACGCAATGAGTCCAAAAATCAGCGACCAGCCGAGACCCGAGAAAATCGGATCGAGCGTAATCGGGACGCTCGACAATAACGCGGCACCGGCGGTGAGCAGAATCGGACGCAGACGAACAACGCGGCTTTCCAGAATTGCGTCGAACAACGGTCGCCCGTGGCGCATGGCCAGTTCAATGAAGTCCACCAGAATGATCGAATCGCGTGTTACGATGCCCGCCAGTGCAATCATGCCGATCATAGCCGTCGCCGTAAAGTACACAGGATCTGCATAGCCGCCGACCACATCAGCGTTCATCGCATTCAGCAACCAGAAGCCGGGCATCACACCGATGACGGTCAATGGTATCGCCATCATCACTACGATCGGCAGTGCGAACGATCCTGTCTGAGTAACCAGAATAATGTAGATCATCACCATCGCCGCTGCGAAGGCCAGACCAAGGTCGCGGAAGACGTCGAGCGTAATTTTCCATTCGCCTTCGCCGGAGAAGACAACGTCGATGCCGTCCGGGACGCTCCACGCAAGGCCGCTGCCGTTGGTAAAATATGTTCGCGAATCGACAGCACGGAGTTTGGCTTCGCCGTAGGATGGGACTCCAGTCCCGTCCTGATCTGGCTGTGTCTGGACGGGTCTGGAGACCCGTCCTAAAGTGGAATTCGAATTCTCAACGGAAACCTGATCCGCCTGCACATCAACAATACATTCCGCTGGCGGTCGCCCGGCGCATTCGGCGAAGACGTAAACCAGTCGCTTCAGGTTCTTGTGATAAATCGTCTGATCGACTCGACCAGCTTTCCATGAACCAAGTTCCGCCAACGCGATCATCGCGTCGGTGGATGTTTTCACGTGAAGCTGCCCGAGTTCGTGTTCACTGGAACGAATCTCCCGAGGCAGCCGCAGATTGATCAGCAGCGGATGTCGCTCGCCTTCCACTCGCACGACTTGATTCTTGGTTCCGCCCAGCGCGATCTGAAGTGTGGACGCGATCTGCGCGACTGATACACCAGCCAGCGCGGCTTTTTCCTGATCGGTCACGAATGTAAGTTTGCGAGCCGCGGATTCGCTGATGTCATCGACTTCGACCAGTCCCGGTTCTGCTTTCAGACGGCTGGCAACAACCGCAGCCGAATCCAGCAGATCCTGATAGCTGTTGTCCGGCTGACCATAAACTTCCGCAACAACCGACGCCAGCACCGGTGGACCCGGCGGCAGTTCCACCAGCCGCACCAGCGCGCCGTGCTTCTTTGCGAGTTCCGTGAACTGGTCTCGCAGCCGCAACGTGATCGCGTGACTCTGCTGACGACGATTCTTTTTGCCAACAAGGTTGACTCGAATTTCCGCCAGATGCGGCGACTGACGCAGATAGTAATGCCGCACAAACCCATTTAAGTCGATCGGCCCGGGGATACCGACGCAGGATGTAAAGTCGGTAACTTCCGGAACCGTGGTCAAAGCCTGTTCGAATTCCGCCACGACAGCATTGGTTCGTTCCAGGGAAGTGCCTTCGTCCATATCCAGCACCAGCAGAAACTCGTTCTTATTATCGAACGGCAGCATTTTGAGCGGCACGGATCGCGTCGCCGCCATTCCGACCGCAGCCAGCGTCAATCCCGCCATCAGAAACAAAAAACCAATCGCGCGCAGCCGAGTCTTCAGCATCGGCACCATGATGGGACGAAAGAAGCGATACAGGAACGACTGTTTCACCACTTCCGGATCGTAGATGTCGTGGACGGCTGGCTTGCCGGATTCGGCTGCAGTCAGTGTTGGTGTGGCGGTGACATCTGATCCCTGATGAAGATTGGCCTTTCCTTTCAGCATATGAAAGCACAACCATGGCGTGATCGTGAACGCCACCAGCATTGACATCAGCATCGAAATCGGGACGTTCAATGCCATTGGCGACATGTACGGCCCCATCATGCCGGTGATGAAAAACATCGGCAGGAAGCTGACGATGACCGCCAGAGTCGCACTGATCAGTGGTGGACGAATTTCCGCAACGGCTTCGAGCACAATTCGTCGCGTCGCCTTTTTCCGTTCTTCAAAGTGCCGCGCGATGTTTTCGACATCAACAATCGGGTCATCAACCAACAACCCCAGCGACAGAATGAGTGCGAACAGCGTGACGCGATTGATGGTGAATCCGAACAACAAATTCACCGCCAGTGTCAGACCGAAAACCACTGGCACGGCGACCGCCACGATAAACGCTTCGCGCCAGCCAAGACTCAGCGTCAATAACGCGATGACGATCACAATTGCTACGCCAAGTCCTTCGACAAGTTCGTTCACCTTTTCATTCGCCGTGTGGCCGTAGTTGCGAGTGACGATGAGTTCGACATCGTCCGGCAGGATTTCGCGACGCAGTTGATTTGCCGCTTCGATGACGTTGGTAGCGACGGTGACCGCGTTGGAGCCTTTTTGCTTCGAAACGGCGATCGTGACGGCGGGCTGTGAGGCTTCAGTATCTCCCGTGGAGTTGGTCAGAACGGTTTGAGAAGTCTGCCCCGAGTCGCGTTCTTCAAAGTCGCGAGCCGGACCCCAGCCGTGGCGGACAAAACTGGCGACCTCGGCAGGCGCGTCTTCGACAGTGACCACGTCTTTCAAAAAAATCGGATGCTCGTTGAAGACGCCGACGACTAACTCATTCAACTGCTCCGGCCGTGAAATGGCCGAAGCCGTTTCAATGCGGATTGTCTGGTCATTCGCCGTGAGATCACCGGCGGGCATCGAAACATTCGCGCCCTGAATCGCACGCTGGATTTCCAGAGTACTCAGGCGATATCCCTGCAAACGTTCCGGATCAAGATTCAGCCGAACCGTGCGTGGTTCGCCACCGATGACTTCGGCTCGGGAAACCTGTGGCACTTCGGCCAGACGTTCAACTAATTCTTCGCCCATTCGTCGCAGAGCATTTGTATCATTCCCCGCACCTTTAGTCGTGAGCGTCGTGATCGGTACGTCGTCGATTTCAATCGGCTTCACAACCCAGCCGGTAACTCCGGGCGGAACCTGATCAAGATTCTCGTCGATCTTCTTGAACAGTTTCACCAGACTGCGTTCTCGATCTTCACCGACGTAAAAGCGGACGGTGATGATCGCCTGGTTTTCTCGCGACATGCTGTAGACGTATTCAACGCCGTCGATCTGATACAGCACGCGTTCCAACGGCGCTGCGGCGAGTTGTTCGACTTCGGCCGCCGAGTGTCCAGGGAAGTTGACATAGATGTCAGCCATCGGCACTACGATTTGCGGATCTTCCTCCCGTGGAGTTATCAGCAGCGCCGCGACGCCGACAATCAACGAGAACACGACCAGAATGATCGACAGGTTCGATTCCAGAAAGATCCGCACCATGTGTGACAGAATATCCTTCGGGCCCTGATTGAGATCCGCTTCCTCTGACGGCGTCAGCATTTCTGTTGCATTCCTGTTGGATAACACACTCGTTACTTCACCACAACCAACTCACCAACACTCAACCCGGACAGTATTTCGATATCCCCATCCAGCGTTCGACCAACTCGTACGTGACGTCGATGCACAACGTCGTCAAGCACCACATCCACCAGCGTCAACTGACCTACACGACTGATGGCCGACGTTGGCACCACCAGCACTTCTTCGTCCGCCAGCGGCAGTTTCAATCGTCCGAACATACCGCTGTAAGCACCGGCCGGGCATGGACCGATGACTTTGACGGTGAAGGATCGGCTGCCCACATCCGCTTCCGGCACCAGCTCGCTGATTGTCGCTTCACAATCAAGATCCAGCGAATCCAGTCGAGTCGGAAGCAACTGTCCAGGTTTCAGATGCATTGCCAGCGATTCACGAACGGACGCCACCATCTGCATGTGGGATGGATCAAACAGTGTCAGCAGAACCTGACCGGGGCTGACTGTGTCACCGGCTTCAATGCGTTTATCGACGATGGTGCCGTTCATCGGGGATTTGATCGTCGCATAATCCAGCATGATCTGCGCTTCGTGAACCGCGTGCTTCGCCTGATTCACCGCAGAATCTGCACTCTTCGAAGTCGAATCTGCGCGATCAAAATCGGCCGTTGAAATCGCGTTCTTCTCCTGCAGTTTCTTCGCTCGGGCAAGATCCATCGCGGCCTGATCGCGATTCACTTCCGCGCTGGTCAATGCCGCTTCAGCCTGTTTCAGCCGCGACTGCAGATCCGAATCATCCAGTTTGACAAGCACGTCTCCTGTTGCCACCGTTTGGCCAGCCGTAACATTGGTTTCAATCACCTTCGCCAGCAGCTTTGAGGCCACCGCTGATTCGTGAACCGGCTTCACTGTACCAACGGCGGTTTCATATCGCGTCCGTTTGAGTAATCTCGCGGCGACGGTCTTCAGCCCTGCGGCCGATCGATTCACTTCCGCCGCAGATTCAGACGGCACTTTGCTGTGAAACACACCCGCCAAAAACAGCAACATCAGTGTGACGATTGCAGTCATGACGAGAGCCAGCAGCCCTTTGGACAAACCGGACAAGGCGCCAGCGATTGATCCTGATTTGGCTGGTGATTTATTGGATTGAAGCACTTAAATCCTCCGACGTGACGACTTTGTATTTACGCTACGACCTGCCGACCAATCTCAGTCAGGCGCTGTCCAGCTCGTTGGCAAAAATGTCATCGCAAACGTTAGTCCGGAGTCGAAGCTTTCCTGATCTTCGCGGCACAACGTTCGCATATTTAATGTCCCACACTCTGAGTTTGTGATGCATCCCTGTGCTCGCATCAGCCAAATCAGCAGGTGTGACAGTTTTTGCTTCTGTTGTGCGAGGATGCACATCTTAATGTGTGCATTGCTGCACGGTCGCAAATACTCACGACGGCCGGAATCACTTTGAAGGAACCATCGACTTACTATCATGGGCACGCTTGGGCGAGCCGAATTCGTGGTGTGATCACCGGGCAACACCGCCGAACGTTTGCTCCCGCGTCTGCAATGTTCCATGCTGGCCATCAAACCGGATGGATTTGAATGCCCTGTCGATGTTGACTCATGAAATTTACTTACACGCTGACTCATAACGTCCCGACAATTTTGTCCAAAGAAGGCGAACTACCATGAATCACAATTCCACAATCAAGGCTCAGTTGGAGGCCCGACTGAATGAACTCATGCAGCGCGCGGCTGAGATCGAGGCAAAGTTAAGCAATCCCGGCAGCGCTGACTGGGAAGAGAACGCCACCGAGTCCGAAGACGATGAAGTGCTTTCCGGCGTCGGCAGTCTCACGAAGAATGAGATTCAGGAAGTCAAACTGGCCTTGAATCGAATTGAAACGGGCCACTACGGAAAATGCACTTCCTGCGGAGAACAAATCTCCAAAGAGCGACTGGAAGCCCTGCCGTTTGCAGCGACCTGCATTCAACATTCAGGAACGGTGCCGCTTTGAGAGAGTCAGGCAAGGAACTACGAATACCAGCGTTTTGGCAAGAGTATGTATGGCAAGACTATTAAAACACAAATCGCATTTGAAACAGGAGGGCGCAGAGAGCGCAGAGGAGTCACGAAGGAATAATGCGATTCTCTGCTCCCTCTGCGCTCTCCTGTTGAATCCTGCGATTCAATGGATCCCTTGAGAGTTACCGTCGCCCAACCCAATTGTTTGCCTGAATCTGCAAAACAAATTAAGGCCGAAATCACCATCGCTTCTTTAACCCAAATTCTGGGTCAAGGCCAACTTTCCAACTGCCCAGCACAGATCTGCCTCCAGACTCCGCCTGACCCTCTCTCAGGTCGGATACCTTCTGCGCGGCAAAATCTTCGATAATTCTAATTCTGCCGCTCGCCCAAGGATAATTGAACTGTCCTGGCCGGCCACTCAGGCACTAATTTTGTACACCAAAGTGGTTCGGACAGAGCTTCCGTTTAGAATTGCATCAAGTTGCGGCTGTTTCTGATACTGCATAAGATAAAACGGCGAAGCGTAGAAGAGAGCGATTTCCGGTGGTATCATGTCGCACATGAAAAAACCACCATCATGCAGCCTCCCGATCCTGAACCTGTCAGATGTCGAGTCAGATCCTCTCGCAGCTCTGCAGGCGCACGAGCGTACCATGCAAAACCGAAAACCGCTGCCGATGACAATGGCGGAGGCTCGCGAACGCGGCTGGGACGAACTTGACGTCGTCTTTATCACAGGCGATGCCTACATCGACCATCCAAGCTTCGCCAGCGCCATTCTGGGTCGTGTGCTGGAGTCCGGTGGATTCAGAATCGGCATCGTCAGCCAGCCCGACTGGCGATCATGCGATGCATGGCGGACGTTCGGCAAGCCACGCCTGTTCTTCGCCATCAGCGCCGGCAACATGGATTCGATGATCAATCATTATACCGCCAATCGCAAAGTGCGCAATGACGATGCATATTCGCCTGGTGGTCGCATCGGACTGCGACCCGATCGAGCCACTCTCGGATACTGCCAACGCGCTCGTGAAGCCTATCCTGGCGTCCCGGTGATTGCTGGTGGTGTCGAAGCTTCACTGCGACGCCTGGCTCACTACGATTACTGGAGCGATAAAGTTCGCCGTTCGATTCTGCTTGATGCCAAAGCGGATCTGGTTGGATTTGGAATGGGCGAAGACACCATTCTGGAAATCTCCAGACGACTTGCAGCCGGCGAAACCGTACGTGACCTCCGCGACATGCGCGGCATGGCGTATGTCCTGGGTGCGAAGGAATCACAAGAACGCTTCGGTGAGCCCGGCAGTGAGCCGACTTATCTGCGGCTGCCAAGTTTCGAAACTGTGGCATCTGACAAACCCGCGTTTGCCGAAGCCACCAAAATCATTCATAACGAAACGAATCCCTACAACGCAAAAGGACTCGTGCAGTTCCATGATCGCCAGGCCGTTGTCTGCAACCCTCCGCGGCTTCCGATTTCACAGCCTGCCATGGATTCGATTTACGGCCTGCCCTACACACGCAAACCGCACCCATCGTATACCGAAAAGATCCCTGCGTTTGAGATGATTAAAGATTCCGTCACGATCATGCGTGGCTGCTTCGGTGGCTGTACGTTTTGTTCGATCACCACGCATCAGGGCCGCATCATTCAGTCTCGCAGCCACGATTCGGTGATTGGCGAGATCGAAGAAATGACTCAGGACCCACAGTTCAAAGGTGTCATCAGTGACATCGGCGGACCAACGGCCAACATGTATGAAATGCGATGTTCGCGGCCCGAAGTCGAAGCCAAATGCCGACGGCAATCCTGCGTCCATCCGACGATCTGCAAGTTGCTGGGAACAGATCACGGGCCTCTGGTGAAGCTAATGAAAGACGCTCGCGAGACACCAGGCATTAAGAAAGTGTTCGTTGCCAGTGGAATCCGCATGGATCTGGCGCGTCTTTCTCCGGAGTACATGCAGGATCTGGTTCGACATCATGTCGGTGGCCATTTGAAAGTCGCGCCGGAACACAGCGACGCCGGAGTTTTGAATTTGATGCGAAAACCGGCCAGCGATGATTTTGATCAGTTTGCCGAAGTCTTTAATCGCGAATCCAAGGCCGCTGGCAAGAAGCAGTACATCATCCCGTACTACATCGCCAGCCATCCCGGCAGCGATCTGGACGCGATGATTGATCTGGCTCTGTTCCTGAAGCGAAACGGTTATCGTCCGGATCAGGTGCAGGATTTTATTCCCGCTCCATTCGACGTGGCCACTGCGATGTATTACACGGGAATAGATCCGTTCACAAAGAAGCCCGTGTATGTGGCTCAGCATCTGCGTGATCGAAAACTGCAGCGAGCTTTGATGCAGTTCTTCAAGCCGGAAAATTATTTCGACGTCCGCAAAGCGCTGGAACAGGCCGGGCGACAGGATCTGATCGGCTCGGGCTGCGATTGCCTGATCGCATCGAATCCTCCTCGTGAGGCTCTTGATAAACGCCGAGCCGATGCGAACACCCGAGTCCGCGGCGAATACGTTCACACCATTCCAGCCGCAGGCTCATCCCCAGGACAAGCCTCATCAGGACAAAAATCATCGCCAGTGCATGCCTTATCGCCTGCGAAGGGAAAAGGCTCAAAGAAAGAGTCTCGCCACAAACCCGGCAAAGGCTATCGCCCGGGCCGTTCGAGCGCGAAGGATTAAGGAATAGGCCGATATAAAGTATGTCAGCCTTTCCTGGCTGACTCGTTCTTTTCATGTCAGGCTGGAAAGCCTGACGTACGTTTCGGGACTGTTCTTAAGTACCCTTTGACAAATCGTTCGGCTTGATTCGTTTAATGGCCAGCCAATGGCGTAGGCGGTCAGAAATTTTGCAACCGAACTGACTATCGATCCGGCCGGAATGCGATTTGCACCGTCGAAACGGCAGTCACCGAAAATGTCGAAATTGGCAGTGTTATTGTTTTTGAGAGGTATGTAATGTCCGTTCAGACCGACAAAGAGCAGTTTTCGTTTCAGGCTGAAATCAAACAATTATTGCACTTATTGTCGCATTCTTTGTATCAAAACCGCGAAATTACGATTCGCGAGTTGGTTTCAAACGCTTCCGACGCGCTCGATAAGTTCCGCTTTGTCTCGTTGACATCGGGGCAGAAAACAACCACGGACGACCTGCGGATTTCAATCGAACCGGACAAGGCAAATCGCGTCCTGACCATCCGTGACAACGGCATCGGCATGACACATGCCGAGCTCGTCAGCAATCTTGGCACGATCGCCCGCAGCGGCTCCCTGGACTTCCTGCAGAACGCCAAAAAGTCCGGAGATGAATCGGCAGACCTTTCATTGATCGGCCAGTTTGGAGTCGGTTTTTATTCAGCGTTCATGCTGGCTGACAACGTCGAAGTCGTGACACGCAGTGCCAGCGAAGACAAAGGCTGGCGTTGGGAATCCACTGGCGACGGCACGTTTACAATCAGCGAAATTTCAGAGCCCGTAGAACGCGGCACCAGTATTCGATTGCACCTTAAAGACAAGCTTGAGGAATTTACAGACCCAAGCCGATTGAAATACATCCTACGCAAGTATTCCACCTTTGTGCCGCACGCAATTTATGTGGCGGATGAGCACATCAACGATCAGCCGCCAATCTGGGTGGAACCCAAAAACACTCTGACCGATGAACAGTATCAGAACTTTTATGAATATCTGACGCACTTTCCCGGCCAGAAACCACTGTGGCATCTGCATCTGTCTGCGGATTCACCGTTCCAGTTTTACAGCATCCTGTACTGCCCGGATCAGAACCTTGAGAAGATGGGTTTCGGCCGAGCGGACCATGGACTGCATTTGTGCGCCAAGCGAATTCTGGTACAGAACGACAACCGCGACCTGCTGCCGGATTATCTTCGCTTCCTGCGCGGTATCGTAGATTCTGCTGATCTGCCGCTGAATGTTTCACGCGAAGCGCTGCAGGACAACACTGTCTTCCGCAAAATGCAGCGCGTCATCACAAAGAAGGTTCTTGATCACTTCGACACTTTTGCAGAAGAACACAAGGAAAAATACACCCGCTTCTATCGTGAGTTCGGTGTGATCCTTCGTGAAGGTATTTCCACTGACCATGAAAACCGTGATCGCATCGCAAAACTTCTGAGATTCGGATCTACGAATACGGCCGACCTGATTTCATTGGAAGAGTACTGCAGCCGAGCGAAGGAAGGGCAGGAACAAATCTATTTCGCATGTGGTACTGACGCTGCCGCCGTTATGCGAGATCCCAATCTGGAAGTGTTTCGATCACGCAATCTGGAAGTATTGATCCTGACCGATCCTGCGGACGAATTCATTCTTTCGCACGTTGGGGAGTTTAATGAAAAGCAGATTGTGTCTGTCGATGCCGCAGATCTGAAGCTGCCACCGAAAGTTGATGAAGCATCAAAGACGGATGAAGAAAAAGCAAAAGATGAAAAAGATCAGCAGGATGCGCCGGCCAACTTTGATGAACTCATCAGCATGATGAAAGAATCACTCGGCGATCAGGTGCAGGATGTGCGTCGTTCCGAACGTCTGACCGAAAGTCCATGTTGCCTTGTGAACGCCAGTGGGTCAATGAGCACCACGATGCAACGTGTACTACGAATGAATACGCCCGAATTTGAGATGCAGAAAATGATTCTGGAGATCAACCCTGCCTCTCCGCTCATCAAACGACTGTCTGAACTGGTTCCGAATTCGGACAACCGTCGTTTCATTAGTGACTGTACAGAACAGTTGCACGCCAACGCGATGATCATGGCTGGTCTTGCACCCAACGGTAACGAAATGGCCGCCCGCCTTCAGAGCTTCATGCTGGAACTGGCAAGCAACAAGTCTTCGATCGTGATGTAGGTCGTTGGCTTACGGCGAAACAAAGTTCACAGCCTGTAATCGTGTCAGTTTTTTTCAACGGCTTCGTTACATCAGCGATCGCTCCGCCACTGGATCGGACTGGATTGATCGCTCCACCCTCGGAGGCCGGACCAAGCGCCGCGTCGTTCCCACAAGTTTAGTGCGGCACCACGCCAACAAACAATCAACACCCACTGCCCGCGACTCCGGAGCTGCGTCGCTCCGCTCCCGGACCCGGCCTGTTGAAAATTGCGAATTGCGGTTGTTTTTTGATCACACGAGAATTGTTGCGCAAGGTTTTGCGTGGCACAAACAACTGAGGTACAGGGCTTACCACGAATCAATGAATTCCTTGTATGGCAAGACTATTAAAACACAAATCGCATTTGAAACAGGAGGGCGCAGAGAGCGCAGAGGAGTCACGAAGAAATAATGCGATTCTCTGCTCCCTCTGCGCTCTCCTGTTGAATCCTGCGATTCAATGGATCCCTTGAGAGTTACCGTCGCCCAACCCAATTGTTTGCCTGAATTTGCAAAACAAATTAAGGCCGAAATCACTATCGCTTTTTTAACCCAAATTCTGGGTCAAGCCCAACTTTCCAACTGCCCAGACCCGGCCTGGGGTGCGCGACAAATAGCAATCTGCCCAAAACAATTTTAGGTGAGTTCTATTCCGGAAGGGGGGCGCATCGTTTGACCCGACTCGGAGAGGAGGCTTTCTCACGGCTGCACTTTGTGCAGCCGTCCTCCTCTCCGAGTCGGGTCAAACCAAGTCTTCCGCTGACAACAAAATCCTCCTCTGAAGACCTGAACCATTTCTGCCTTCCGAAAGATGTGGCAAACAAAGAGCCTTGATGCTTCTGCTGACCCCTTTGATGTTTCACGACGTTCATGTTCAACAGCCCGCGAATTCGTCGATCGAGGCGTCGGATCCGAAACGTGGAATCCGAGTATTCATTGAGCACAATTTAGATTTCGTTTCGTAACTCCAGGCCGTCGAGATCTTGATCAGGAATCAAGCTGGCCGTGTAGAGCAGGCGTTCACGCTGAAATCACGTGTCCGTGTGTTCGGATTTCATCAATGAGTGCGGAAAGTTCTTCTCGAGCAAACAGTCGCACTCGATGGTCTTCCAGGATTCGCCGGGCCGTCCCTACGCCGTCAAAGGCTGTTGTTTCAAATTGGCCGACAACCAGCATCTGCATCCGGCCAAGCTCAGAGTCTGTTGCTTCATAAACAGACTCACCTTCCAGGGCATACTTCGCAGCACGTTCCACCAGTCCGGATTGTGACTTCGGAAATGTCACCGGGGCAATCAGGTTCAGTCGACCGTTTTGGTAGGCGTACGGAATCTCTTCTTCGCGTCCCAGAAACGGAATGCGAACTTTCACTTTGCGTCGGATGCGAACATCGATTTCCGGTGCGGCAAAACGTGCTTCGAGAGTACGAATCAAAGTTTCCTGCGGAGCCCGCACTTCCTGTGTGGACTTTGGTTCAACAAGTTCCTGATACAACTGATTCAAGTCCTCGTCCGGTCGATCTGAAATTCGACACGGCATGAACTGAGTCATTCGCAGTGTATTGACCTGCATGGCCGCCAATTGATTCAACTGCTCAAGCGAGCACAAATCGCTACGCCCCTTGGTCAGTTTCTCTTCCAGCCCTGACTCAATCGCTGCCAGCCGTTTGAGGTCGCGATTTCCACGACCGAACATCTGCGAAATCCGTGTGTGGTTTTTCGACAACTGCACACCCAGATACGACGGCTCGGCACAAAAGACAACCACACCGATATTGGCTGCCTCAAGTCGAGCGAGATCAGGGCAGTACTGCACGAGACTGTAGAACGCTCGGTGGGAAACGGATGGATTTTGAGTTTGGTCATTCATTGTCATTTACCTTCAATCGCATAGTTTACCTTCGATTTGATTGCAGAGAAACTCTGATCTGGATTTGATGAATTCAACCAGTTTGCCTCGAATTCCTGCGTTGTCCATCCATTCCGACGGCACAGATCTGCACGATCTGCTGGGCTGTGGACGTATCCATTTGGGCAAGCCTGACAAGTGACGCCTGAATATCAGAGCGTTTCAGGAACGGCACAAACTCGGGAAACCGTCCATAAATGGCGTCGTCATTGATCTTGCCCACAAGATCCACATCTGGGTTCGACGCAATGACTGCAAAATGGCAATGTGTGTGGTCATACGCTTTCAGTTTGCAGTTCTTTTGCTGAACCTTTCCATGTGTCTCCGTCGTCCTCGTGAGTGACAAACGCCATCACGAGATCTGTCTGATCCTGCCGATCGACATTGAGATCCGCTTCACAAACCTGCATCATGCAGTATTCAAACGTCGACAGGCCGAACCACGCAGCCAACTGCGTACCGATGAATTCACTCACGATTGCCGCTGGTCCTTGAGGGTTATTCGGCATCTTCAGAAATGCGTTACCCGCATCGGTGACGATGTGATACGGCGACGTGCTCGATGGAATCACTGTCGGAATGCGTCTGAGCACCTTGAGCGGTTGCCATACCTTGATGGCCGACTCAGCGAGTTTGGCAGCTCGGACTTTGATAGCGTCTTCATTCCACTGCTCAAGTTGTCCCAGTCCAGCGTTCAGCTTAAGCGGGCTGACCTTAAAACCGCCGTCCATATCCCGTTTGTCTTTGAACGGCCGGTCGCTGTCTTCAGAATTGTAGCCAGTGAGCGTCAGATTCCCCAAAGTGTGCAGCCATGACTGCTGTCTCCGCTCTCAATCTGATCCCAGATCCGTTTTCCACGCTACTGGCAGATTCTCGTTTTGTGGCATGATGTGCTCGATCGTGTATTCATCGACGACCACACGTTCCTTGCGACCATGGTTTTTCGGCCAACGCAGCAAGAACCGCGATTTGCTTCAATGTCGCCGTCGTCTTTCAGCGACGAAGAACGAAGAACGAAGAACGAAGAACGAAGAACGAAGAACGAAGAACGAAGAACGAAGAACGAAGAACGAAGAACGAAGCACAAAGCACGAAGAACTGCGATTTGCTTCAATGGGGCCGTCGTCTTTCAACGACGGAGATGATGACTTTCGCAGCCGTGACACGATTGGTCCGACAGCGGCTTCAATGGGGCCGTCGTCTTTCAACGACGGAGATCAGTCGGCATCGACATGCAGGCACCAGCGACGTTTTGCTTCAATGGGGCCGTCGTCTTTCAACGACGGAGATTGTCCACTGATTTGTCGTTCAGTCCCAGTTACTGACGCTTCAATGGGGCCGTCGTCTTTCAACGACGGAGATAAGCGGTGCCGGGGCCAAACCCGGCCCACACGGTAAAGCTTCAATGGGGCCGTCGTCTTTCAACGACGGAGATTCGACATCGCAGGCGAGAACCATTGTCAGACGGCTGGGCTTCAATGGGGCCGTCGTCTTTCAACGACGGAGATATATGCTGAGGTGCCTGAGTGATTGAGTACGAAATCGCTTCAATGGGGCCGTCGTCTTTCAACGACGGAGATAATCCGGCAGGTCTGTCGATGGAATTCGATCGGCACAGCTTCAATGGGGCCGTCGTCTTTCAACGACGGAGATTTGGAGTAGGGTTATGAGATTCAATCTCGGACAATTGCTTCAATGGGGCCGTCGTCTTTCAA